>Ga0209815_1000558_pt1 | contig 27447 bp, 24 predicted proteins | sample CoawatmetaG00DNA_FD_187507 | JGI IMG/M metagenome (GOLD analysis project Ga0209815, IMG submission 187507) | Marine microbial communities from the West Antarctic Peninsula - Coastal water metaG002-DNA (SPAdes) (version 2) | ecosystem: Environmental > Aquatic > Marine > Coastal ...
AAGACAACAAGCTAGACTATGAAAGGTGGGTCAATTTTATTGGCCAAAGGTGGGTCAAAATAAATGGCCATTGACAGATTTCAGCATCAGGTGTCCAATAGTTTTGAAATGCGTTCGTGCGATTTTTTTTCAGAATAATTAGTTCTCTACCCGGAACCAGGGAAATTTCGAGAATATCGCCGGTCTGCAAGCTACCTCGATTAACTCCGGGATGATGCGCTTCGTATACGGTAGAACAACTCAAGACGAGTGGACGTGCAATTCCGCAGTTTCTCCGAGGACAGTTCGAAATCTTCTAAGGCAACCAAGAGGACGCTCAACATGAACCTGGAATTAGCGTTTTACAAATTTTGGGGGCTTCACTGCCGTTCTGGTCACTATTGGTGTCGTCGGCTATTGGCACGCCGATCGCTTGGAGGCTTGGGCAAAGAAAACGTTTGGAATGTGACTATCGTTTACCCGTCTTTACGCACGTTCGCGTAGTTCATCTGTGTGACCAATAAATTATCCCTAGAACCATTAACGACGTGTAAACGTAGAGTTCCACCCGTCAGGCAAAAAGTTTTCCCCACAGCGAGGTAAGTCCACCACTAGAAGTGGCTAGAACACAGGCGCCGTGAAGCCCATTTTAGAAGTCCTTTCGGCACTAAAAGGGACAACTGGGTGGTCAGGGGTAAGCCCAACAGATAGATTAGTGAGAGGCTCGAATGCCCGTTTTTGTTTAAGACAGGGAGCGACTGGGCTATTCGGAAGTTAAATGGGCTATCCGTAAAACCGCAAAAAGACCGACGTACCTGCAAATCTTTGCGAGCCAACACCAAACAGAGAATAGCGGAAATTTTATGCTTCAAAATTTGGAAAAGTTATGGGTAAAACCACACCTAAGAAATCAAAAATCCCGAAAAAATCAGCAATATCCGATGTCCAACTCGCCGTATTTACGCCGAGCATTTTGTGCTGTCTGAAAGGACGACAGACAGAACATCCATCACCCTTTCCGCAAACCGCCTTACTCCGACAGCCTGTCCAATAGATAGTCCGAGAGGCTCTGGTACTCGTACTCCACTGTGGAATACGCCCGGCCCGGCCGGTCGAGAGGACCGTCACCGCAATCGGATGTCGCAACGAAATCGACCAGATACGCCGTCTTGAGCAGGTTCGGACGCTGCATATCCAGCTCTTCGCTGTTCAGTGCGTCGTAAAAGAGCTGCCACTGGAACGCCCCGTTCGCGGAATCCACTTCTGGCCGATTTGCGGTCGCCCGATCCAGGAACGGGAACCGGAGCAAGCGGGCAAAAGAGACGCCATTGCGCTCATCAAGATCGTATTCATAGGCGCCAGCCCCGAAAAGATCGGAAGCGGCAACGTCACTGGTAAATGAGAAGGGAAACAGCCGGGTCGCATACTGGCCGTTGCGCTCGGTATCGTTAGGCGCAACACCCTGGGGCGCGCAGGAGGCTCCACCACCTGCAAACTCAACGGCTGCTTCCAGGCCACCGCCCGCGGTCAGCCGATACCCACTGACCAGATCCCGTGGCGACTGCTCGCCATCCAGAATGTCCGCTGGCGAATTGGCCTCCTCTAATGTCAGCACGCGATCATCAGCTCTGCCGGGCACGGATTCCAGCAGAGTCCCGGTCTGCTCATCCCAAACCCAGCTGATGTCACTGATACCATCCAGCTCGGTTCCCCCTGGCGTTACCCCGAGCGTCTGCTCGTGACACGTAGTGACGGTATCGAGACTGGCCGTGCCATTCTCCCACGCAAACTCCAGACGCTCGTGCACGCCCTCCTCGTCGTACCAGACGGCACTTTGGGGCGAAAGGGAGGAAGATGGCAGCCACTGAGTCTTCAGATTGGTCATATAGCCATCGGCCTGAAACAAGCGGGCCATCTCTGGCAATGAAATACCCATGCAGCCCCGACTGGATACGGCCAGCAGCCTGCCACCTTCACTGTATTCAAAAGACAGCTCAGCCGAGGCACCGAGATCAGAGGTACTGGTAGGCAGTACGTCTGATCGGGTTGGCCGTGCCGAAATCCGCTGACTCACCAGAAGCCTGGGATTGCTTACTTCAACATCAACATCCGGCAGTACCAGCGTATCGGTATCCACATTGCCGTAGTTGCCACCGGACGCAGCAGCATCGACAATGGCAATAACCTCATCAACGTTCTGCACCACCGAATAACCAAGCAGGTACACCCCGTCACGCGGTAACAGACTGGCTTCGCTGCCGTCACTGCCATTCCCTGCCAGGTAATCGTTGTAGCCATCAGGAATCTGGCTGGCCATGAACCGCGCCAACGCCCGGGCATAGGCGTGAGCCCGGTCATCATTGGCAAGAATGTAATCCTTCCACAGGTTGATACCGTCCAGATCAGCGAACCGGTTATCCGGAATCGGATTTTCTGCATTCCACTGTCCGGCCAAGCTCCGGAAACGGGCCAGCGTAGTCAGGGGGGTAATATTGGTTACGCCGGGGCTGGCTGACATCAAAAACGCCCGGCTGATCGCCTCATCGCCGTAGCTACGCTCCTCCAGGGCCGGGAATCGCGAGGGCATAAAGTGGATAATCCCTGGGGTCCAGGTTTGCGCCGATCGAGGGCGAAACATCCAGCGCGGAAACGTCCATGGAAAACCGCCCGCCGGGACCGCTCATCACGGTTGGCTCGCCGTCCTCGAGTATGTGGGTATTACCGCTGTCCAGCTCAATCTCCACCGGCCCTGCGGTGTACTGGCCATTGTCGTCAAGATCCAGCCAGACCCGGGCATTGTTGAGGTATCCGTCGATCACACGCCCCTGGTAGGGCGCCCGCTCGCTGTAGGTAACACCATCGAACTCCCGGCCATCAACCGGCAGGTCATCGGATTCTTCGCCACAACCGGCGATCGCAAGTGACAACAGAGGAACGGAAAGACTGATCAGACGTTTCATCGCGGCAACCGTTTATCCTTGTTAGAGGTTGTGCCGCTACTTTAGGAGATGTGCCGCCGGGAGACCTTGACAGGCTTGGCAAATTGTAAAGTTTGGTAACGAGCAGGCCCCGGAATGTGCCGGGGCCTGCAAATCGGGGCAATTCGTCAGAACGACCGCGCCACGATTTCTTTCATGATTTCGTTGGTACCGGCGTAGATCCGCTGCACGCGCGAATCGGCCCACGCCCGGGCAATCGGGTACTCCCACATGTAGCCATAGCCACCGTACAACTGCACGCATTCGTCCATCACCTTGCATTGAAGGTCGGTAGTGTGCTGCTTGAGCATGGCCGCCGTCGGGATATCCAGCTTCTTGTCCAGGTGCAGCTCCAGGCAACGGTCTGTAAAGACACGGGCTGCCGTGATTTCGGCTTTCAGCTCGGCCAGCTTGAAACGGGTGTTCTGGAACGCGATGACCGGTTTACCGAAGGCTTTGCGTTCTTTCACATAATCCAGGGTCCACTGCCAGGCGGCCTCGGCGGCAGCGACGGCGGTCAGGGCCACCTGCAAGCGCTCCGCCGGCAACTCCTGCATCAACTGGAAGAAGCCCTGCCCTTCCATGCTGCCCAGCAGGTTGCCTGCCGGTACTTTCACATCCTGGAAAAACAGCTCGGAGGTGTCCTGGGCTTTCATCCCCACCTTGTTCAGATTCTGGCCCTTTTCAAAGCCCTCCCAGGCGGTTTCGACCAGCAACAAGCTGGTGCCCTTGGCACCTTCTTTGGGGTCAGTCTTGGCAACAACAATCACCAGATCCGCCAGCTGGCCGTTGGTGATAAAGGTTTTTGAGCCATTCAGAATGTAATGGTCACCCTGGCGGATGGCCGTGGTTTTCACGCCCTGAAGATCGGAACCAGCCCCAGGCTCGGTCATGGCGATGGCAGTGATCATTTCACCTGATGCCATTTTGGGAAGATACTTCTGCTTCTGCTCTTCCGAGCCGTAGTTCAGGATATAGGGCGCCACGATATCGGAGTGCAGCCCCCAGCCAATGCCGGACAATCCGGCCCGGGAGATCTCTTCCATAATCACTGCGGAGTAACGGAAATCGGCCCCCACACCGCCGTACTCTTCCGGCAGCATCGGGCACAGGAAGCCCAGCTCACCTGCTTTCTGCCAGAGCTCGCGGCTGACCTGACCATCCTTTTCCCATTGGTCGTGATACGGAGCGGCTTCCTGTTCCAGGAATTTGCGAACGGAGTCCCGGAAGCCTTCAAGATCGGCATCGAACAGAGTACGTGGAATCATTGCTGAACCTCGGTGAACGGGTTGGTTTATCGTTGTGTTCAGCAAGTCTGTGGCGGGGCGGGGTTTCGCTCAATGGTGAAAACCATCAATCGCTTTGGCCAAAACCATCGCCCCGGAACGGGTCAGTCGGCTTTCTTTTCGCCCCAGCGGGGTACCAGGGTTTGCGGAAGATCAAGGTGGTCGAGAATCCGGGCAACCATGAAATCGACCAGATCATCCACCGACTGCGGGTTGTGATAGAACCCGGGGCTCGCCGGCATCATCACCGCACCCATGCGGGTAAGCCTGAGCATGTTTTCCAGGTGCACCTCAGAATAGGGCGTCTCCCGTAACACCAGAATCAGCTTGCGGCGCTCCTTCAGGGCCACATCGCCGGCGCGCTCGATCAGGTTATTGCTGGCCCCGGTCGCCAGGGCCGAGAGCGTACCAGTGCTGCAGGGGCATATCACCAGCGGCGCCTTCTCGCCGGAACCGGAAGCCGGTGGAGAAAACCACTCCTCCCGGCCAAAGACCTGCACCTGACCGGGCTGCGCACCGGCGAAGTCCGACAAGGCCTCTGCCATGGCAGGCGTAGAACCCGGCAGCTGGAACTCGGTTTCAGTCGCGATCACCACCTGGGCCGCCTTACTGATCATCACATTCACACGGCAACCATTGGCTACCAGGCACTGCAACAGACGAAGCCCGTACTGAGCTCCAGACGCGCCGGTAAACGCCAGATTAATCACGGGTGATTGTTCAGCCACGACGCTTCTCCAGTTCCGCCACCAGTTTCCGATGAATGCCGCCAAAGCCGCCATTACTCATGATCACGATGTGACAGGTCTCTGGCAGCCCCTCCAGGGCCTTTTCAATCAGTTGCTCCACCGAAGTCTCCACCCTGTGATGATCCAGCTCTCCGTATTCCGCCCGCCAGCTGTCCACCAGTTCCGGCAGCCAGTCCATATCACTGAGGTTACCCCAGAGCACCCGATTTGCCAGTGCGGCACTCGGAATCAGCGTCTGCTTGTGCACACCCTGCTTCATGGTATTGGAGCGGGGTTCGATAATGGCCAGGATTGGCTCATCCCCCACCCGGTTGCGCAACCCCTCCAGGGTGGACGCAATCGCGGTTGGATGATGGGCAAAGTCGTCGTATACGCGCACACCGCCGATTTCGCCCACCAGTTCCATTCTGCGCTTAACACCGGAGAACCGGCACAGCGCCGCCACCGCATGGTCAGGCGTAACGCCCACATGGCGGGCAGCGGCAATCGCCGACAGGGCATTACGCACATTGTGCAAGCCGGTCAGGTTCCATTTCAGGGTCGCCACCGGCTGCTCATGGTGGATGACCATGAAGCGGCTGCCGTCCTCAGCCAGAAGCTCTGCCCGCCAGTCCGCCGTGCGGCTGATCTCGCTGCCGATGGCCGTATCCTGCACAGGGCTCCAGCACCCCATCTCCAGGGCATTATCCAGGTGGCTGTCCAGAGCGGGTCGAATGATCAGGCCCTGAGACGGTACGGTACGCACAAGGTGGTGGAACTGACGCTCGATGGCTTCCACGTTTTCGAAAATGTCGGCGTGGTCGAATTCCAGGTTATTCAGAATCAGGGTATTCGGGCGGTAGTGGATGAACTTGGAGCGCTTGTCAAAGAACGCGCTGTCGTACTCATCCGCCTCGATCACAAAGAAATCACTGCTGCCCAGCCGGGCAGATACCGGAAAGTCCTGGGGCACACCGCCTATCAGGTAACCGGCATCAAAGCCGGCCTGGTCGAGAATCCACAGCAACATGGCCGTTGTGGTGGTTTTGCCATGGGTACCGGCTACGGCCATTACCCAACGGTGGCGCAGGACCTCCCGGGCAAGCCATTCAGGGCCAGACATATAATCAATGCGCCGGTTGAGCACTGCTTCCACTTCCGGGTTACCCCGGGACATGGCATTTCCGATCAGCACCAGATCCGGTTTCGGCTCCAAGTTCTCTGGCCGGTAACCTTCTGTCAACGCAATGCCCTGGGCCTCCAGCTGAGTACTCATGGGAGGGTAAACGCCCTGGTCCGAACCGGTCACCTTATGCCCCAGCTCCCGGGCGATCACCGCCAGACTGCCCATGAACGTGCCGCAAATGCCCAGAATATGTATATGCATTAAGGTTGTGCCTCCGGTTTGAAACCTGCCAAGCCTCTACCATACTTTCTGCGCGGTCAAGAGCCGGCATATGCTCATGAAAAACCGCGGTGTTTGGCGTATCATCTGCGCCATCGTTGAACCAGCAGGAGGCTTCAGCCCGAGATGGCTATCAAGAACGCATTTTATGCCCAGTCTGGCGGGGTCACCGCCGTTATCAATGCCAGTGCTTGCGGTGTTATCCAGACCGCACGCAAACATCCGGACCAGATCGGCAAGGTCTATGCCGGCCGCAACGGCATCATCGGTGCTTTGAAAGAAGAGCTGATTGATACCAGTCTGGAATCTGACGACGCCATCCAGGCCCTCATCCACACGCCCGGCGGGGCTTTTGGTTCCTGCCGCTACAAGCTCAAGAACATTTCCGAGAACCAGCGCGAATACGAGCGCCTGATTGAAGTGTTCCGGGCCCACGACATCGGTTACTTCTTCTACAACGGCGGTGGCGATTCCCAGGATACCGCCTACAAGGTCTCCCAGCTGGCCGACCGCATGGGTTACCCGATCACCTGCATCGGCGTGCCCAAGACCGTCGATAACGACCTGCCCTTCACCGACTGCTGTCCCGGCTTTGGTTCCGTGGCCAAGTACATTGCCACATCCACCCTCGAAGCCAGCCTGGATATCAAATCCATGTGTGAAACCTCCACCAAGGTCTTCATTCTGGAAGTGATGGGTCGCCACGCCGGCTGGATTGCTGCCGCTGGCGGACTGGCCGGACAGAGCGAAGGCGAGCCGCCTCACGTCATCCTGTTCCCGGAAATTCCCTTCAACCGGGAGAAGTTCCTGGAGCGAGTGGATCAGTGCGTGAGGGATTACGGTTACTGCGTGGTGGTGGCGTCTGAAGGCGCCCAATACGAAGACGGCCGCTTCGTTGCCGATGCCGGCGCCAAGGATGCCTTCGGCCATACCCAGCTTGGTGGTGTTGCACCGGCCCTGGCCAATATGTTGAAACAAGCCCTGGGCCACAAATACCACTGGGCAGTGGCAGACTATCTGCAGCGTGCAGCCAGGCACATTGCCTCGGCCACTGATGTGGAGCAGGCTTACGCGGTTGGCAAGGCTGCGGTGGAAATGGCCCTGGCAGGCAAACAGGCTCTGATGCCCACCATCGTGCGGGATCAGGCCAAGCCTTATCGCTGGTCAATCGGCGAGGCCAACCTCAGCGAGGTGGCCAACCAGGAAAAGAAAATGCCGATCCATTACATCACAGACAACGGCTTTGGCATCACTCAGGATTGCCGGGATTACCTGCAGCCGCTGATCGCCGGCGAAAGCTTCCCGCCGTTTGACGACGGTCTGCCCAGGGTTGCCAAGCTGAAGAACCAGCTGGTGGAGAAGAAACTGAGGACCGAGTTCGAACTCTGATCCTGCCCTGCAGCCCTACAAAAAAGCCCGGCCAAAATTGCCGGGCTTTTTTTTACGCTACAAACGGCTGCGACCTAACTGGCCGTTTGCGCCTCATGGCGGCGCACATACGCCGAGAAATCGTCGAAACCACCCACATACTCGGAACCCACCAGAATCTGGGGCACCGTGTAGACCGGATGGCCGATACGGTCGGCAATGTCCTGTTTGCTCATGCCTTTTTCGATCATGTCCACCCACACGTAGGGGATGTTTCTGGATTCACACAGGTCCCTTGCCCGAACGCAAAAACCACAACTTGAACGGCCATAAATCGTGACCTGCTCCATACATACCTCCTGACTCAAAGGGTAGCGAGTGGCTGGCACTCTTCGCATCTATAGTGTCGCAATGATGGCATGGCGAGCACCAATTGAAAATTGATCCTCGCCATGATCGTGATAGTAGCTGACGATACCGATATCGCCTTGAGAAGGGGCAGCCTCAGGTTTTCAGGCGACCCAGTTCACGGTCGAGCACCTGGACCTGGCCATCGAGTGCATCGCCACTCTGCCGGACCCGTTGCGCCAATTCCCGCAGGTCGTTGGCCGCATCGCCAATGTGGGTCAGGTTCCGGTTAATTTCCTCGCTCACCGAGCTCTGCTCCTCAGCGGCGGTGGCCACCTGGGTCACATGCTCAACAATAGTGGCGATACGTTCAACCACCGTCGCCAGCGAGTGGCTGGCTTCCCGGGTACCCTCTACCGCGCTGGTGGCCCGCTCGACACCGGTTCCAATGACCGTTACCGCACCGTCCACGTCTCCTTTCAGGCGCTCGATCATGCCACTGATTTCATCCGTAGATTCGCGGGTTCGGGACGCCAGCGTGCGCACTTCATCGGCCACCACCGCAAAGCCACGCCCCTGCTCTCCGGCCCGGGCAGCCTCGATAGCCGCATTCAGTGCCAGCAGATTGGTCTGCTCGGCAATGCCACGGATCACTTCCAGAATCCGGTTAATTTCCTCACTGCGCTGGGCAACATGGCCAATGGCCGAGCTGGCCTGATCCATATCGCCGGCCAGTGCATCCACACCCCGCAACGCCGTACCCAGGGTGTCCTGGGTAAACTTGATGCCGTCCCGGGCCGCCCGGGCATTATCCGCTGCCTCGCCAGCAAAGCCGGCCACTTCCCCGGCCGCCGCGGACATTTCATTCATGGCGGTCACCACGCTGTCGATATCCTGGTGCTGGCGGACGGTCTGCTCATCGGTATCCCGTGCAATGACGCCAACATCCGAGGCCTGCCCCCGAACCTGGGCATTCACGTCTTTGAGGTCGTTGATCATTTCCCTCAGGCGGGCCAGGAAGGCATTGAAGCCGCCCGCCAGGTCAATCAACTCGGCATGAGTGTCAATATCCAGTTCACGGGTAAGATCGCCCTCGGCACTGGCCAGATTGCGCATGCGCTTCCGGATCTCGTCCAGGGGCCGGGTAACCGAGCGCACCAGCAACACCAACACAGCAATCGCAAGTACGACCACCACAATGCCCACCACGGTCTGGCGGGTGGCAGTGCTGGTTACTTCGTCTGACAGCAACGCCGTTATTTCATTCACGCTGGCCAGGGCGGTATCGCGCGGCAGTTCAATCAACAGCGACCACTCGGCGCCCGGCAACGCCACCTTGATGGGATAGGACACGGCGAGGATCTCACCGTTGTCGAAGCTGCCCCCGTTGCGGTGCAGCGATGTAAACTCTCCGGCCAGATCCGGCAGTGCTTCCCGCAGCGGCCGCCCCAGGTGTTCCTGATAGTGACTGGAAGCCGCAATCAGGCCTTTCTCGCTCAATAATGTGACTCGTGACTGCCCGTCGAACAGTTCCTCGCTGACACCGGCAATGGTCGACTGCAGTGTCGACAGATTGATATCAGCACCCACCACCCCGGCAAACTCGCCGTTGTTAATCACCGGTACCACCAGGCTGGTCATCAGCTCGGAGTAGCCCTCTTCAATCTCGTACTCATAGGGCTCCATCAGGCAGGGCTTCAGGGAATCACGGGAACACAGGTACCATTCGGCTTCACGGATCCCGAACTCATTGCGGTTATCCAGGTATTTGGTGGCAGGGTCTTCGGTTCTGCTGAACACCACATTGCCAGCCGGGTCCCGAAAGTAGTAGATCTCCAGGGTACCCTCATCACTGCTGTGTTCTTCCACGCCGCCGGTAAAGTAAATGTCCTGGCCGTCGTAACCATCCGGCTCAAACTGGGCATAAATCGAACTCAGATGCTTCTGTTCCTCGAGCACAGCCCCAATGTTTTCCTGAAGGTCGCGCCGGCTGATCCTTCCGGAGCTGTCCGCTTCGATATTTCGGGTAATCAGGCTGCGAACCACCTCCGGGGTCTGGTAGGCGGTTTCGAATACCCCGGTCACCAGCTCACCGTATTTCCCTGCGGTAGCGCTAAGCTGATCCATGACGATAGTTTGTACCGTGCCCCGGGTTTCCCGGGTCAGCCGTTCCTCCATGGAACCGAGGGAGAGCTGGGCGGTGATGACAATACTCACCCCCATGGTCAGCAGCAGTGCAATCACCAGGGCGTAGAGTTTTACGCGCAGAGAGAGTTGTTTCATGTACATCGAAACCTTTTTCTGTGAGGCTTAACCAACATCCTAGAGCATGGAGGCGTTTTTGGCCTACCTGACCCTGTTCCTGACATCTTTTGCCGCCGCAACGCTGCTGCCCGCGTATTCGGAAATACTGCTCGGCACCCTGGTCAGCCAGAATTATCCCCTGTTCTGGTTGTGGTTCTGGGCAACCATGGGAAATACTCTGGGGTCAGTGGTTAATGGGCTTATCGGCCGGCAAGTGGATCGCTTTAAGCACAAACGCTGGTTTCCCGTCAGTGAACTTCAACTTCACAAGGCACGAAACCGGTTCAATCGATATGGTCAGTGGTCGCTCCTGCTGGGCTGGTTGCCCATTGGCGGCGATGCACTGACTCTGGTCGGCGGCATTATGCGGGTCCCCTGGCTGAATTTCATTGTCCTGGTGGGGATCGGCAAGGGGCTGCGCTATGCCTTTGTCATCTGGGTAGTGCTGACCGCGTCGGGTTAAACGCCGGCGTCGCCATAGAGGTATTTTCTTAACAGATCCTCGCCGTTGAACTCGGAGTGCAACACCGCAATGAAGGTGTAGACCCCGATCAGCTTTCGATTGAGGAACACAAACTCCTTGGGAGGCACCCGAAAATACCGGCTGATAGCCGACCGCGCCGCCTGCTTGGCCACTCTTGAGGGCAAATCGCTCTGTTTCCAGCGGTACTGGCCATGGCTGTTGACGGCATAATCCGGCCACTGACTGCGATCCTTCGCCAGGGGTTCCAGTACTGACATACAGACCTTGCCAAACTTGTCCAGCACCTCCGCCGGCCAGTCCCGGCTCATGAATCTGAGCTTGATTCCGCCCTCAACAACCTGCTCCAGGTCCTCCTCGTAGGAAGCCCTGATCATCTGGATGACCGGCTGCAGAAAGTCAGACGAGTAACTCTGCACGGCGCCAAAATCCAGCAGGACAATCCGGTCCGTTTCCGAATCACCACCCTGTTCGCCCGCAATACGAATCCGGTAGTTGCCGAAATTCGGGTCGGTCTGGATCTCACCCCATTCAAATAGTTCCCGGAAAAATAATTCCAGGGCTGCCTGGCCCAGGGCACTGCGTCGCTCCAGTGGCAATTCACGAACCGCCACTGAACTGACCGAATGGCCGTGCTCATAGGTCGAGGCAATAATATGATCGGTTGAATACTCAGGCAGCACTCTGGGCACCACAAAGCGTGCATCATGGCTGAGCATCTGGCGAAATTTTTCGGTGGTACGGGCCTCAAGCCGGTAATCCACCTCCCGGTGCATCATTTCCCGGACTTCTTCCAGCCAGTCGTTGAACTCAGGGCCGAAGCTGACCAGCCGCGCCACTTTGAGCAGATGAGCCACAGCGTTCAGATCACTGTCTACGGCATCGGCAACACCGGGGTACTGCACTTTGAGCACCAGCTCCAGCCCGTCGCTACGGCGCACGGCACGGTGAACCTGGCCAAGTGAGGCGGCTCCTATAGGCTCCGGGTCAATATCGAGTTCAGAAAGCCGGCTCTCCCCCAGTTCGGCTTTGAGCACCCGCTCGATGGCCGGCCACTCCAGAGAGGTGGTCTGGTCTTCCAGAGTGTGCAGCGCCTCAGTGACTTCTTCGGGGAGAAAATGCTCGCCGTACAGCGCCATGACCTGCCCGATCTTGACCACACTGCCCTTGAGCCGGCCAAGTTCGTCCACCAGAAACCGGGCCTGACTGGAGAGCATTGCCCGATGCCGCTGCTCCCGGGTTTCCTTGTTGCTGAACCAGTTGGTCGCCATATGGGACGCCATGCGCGTGCCGGCGAACAGTCCGGCTCTGGTCAGCGACAACCTGCGCTCAAAGCTGCCGGTCTTGATACGGGAGACGGATTTTCCGGGTCGGCTGGAAGACATGAAAGACCTGTTTCTGTCAGGAAATGTGAATGCCTGCAATTCATCTGACCATTATACGGATCTGGGCGCGCGACTACCTAACCCAGTCGTCGCGCCGGCACTGCCCCTGGAGCCAATGTGTATAAACTTCGACCAGTTTAAAAGAGTTCGTGACATCGGTTACGTTTTGACACAGTCACAGATCACAAAGCGGTCTAGTATTGGTTGACAGGGTCTCTGTGATATTTATCAACTACAACAACACCACCCACACATGAATCAGCCCGCTTCAAGAACGCCAGACGCCGAGCTGTCGCAGTTTCGCGTTAAAGGCGAGATACCGGTACCGGCCCTGATCAACGGCCTCACCTGTGCGGCAGTGCCGTTGCTTGTGTTTTTCGCCTGGCGCTCGTCCGGCCACGGCGACCCGTTCACTTCACGGCTGCTGCTGGCCTTCGCCGCCCTTCTGGCCATTAATGCGATCGTCTTTCTGAGGCTGGGCCACAAAACCCTCCAGCGCCGGGCATTCATTACCCTGATTATCGCTCTGTTTACCTACCTGGCCATCCAGGCGGTTGAAGACGGCTCGGCCATCATCTGGCTGTTCGCCTATCCCCCCATAATCTTCTACATCAGTGAAGCCAGAGTCGGCATACTGGCCTGTGTGGGCGGATGGCTGGCCGTATTATTCCTGTTCAGCCCGTTGGGGGATATGGTTTTTGACTCGCCCTACAGTACCAGCTTCCGGCTTTCCATGATCATCGTGCTGGCTTTCGAAATGGCCATTTGCTACATCCTCGATCAGAGCCGGCGGCGGAGCAAGCTAGGCTTGATCCGGCTGGCCGCAGAATTCGAGTACGCCGCCAAGCACGACGCACTCACCAGCCTGGCCAATCGCCGCGAAGGTTTGGAACAACTGGAAACAGAGTATCAGCGCTACCTGCGTAACGGTCGCAGCTTCTCGGTTCTGCTGATGGATATCGACCTGTTCAAGAATGTGAACGACAGCTACGGTCACCAGGCGGGCGACGACATGATCGTGTTGGTTGCCCGCACCGTGACCGGCCAGAGCCGCAAGGTGGACACCATCGCCCGCTGGGGCGGAGAAGAGTTTCTGGTACTACTCCCCGAAACAGCCCTGACCGAAGCCGCCGCCACGGCAGAGCGAATCCGTTCAGCCGTGGCGAGCCAGGGCATTGACTGCGCGGGCAAGCGAGTGACCGCCACCATCAGCATCGGCGTGGCCTGTATACAGGGCTCGGAGTCGATCGATCGCCTGCTGCAACGGGCCGATGAGGCGCTGTATCAGGCCAAGACGCTGGGGAGAAATCGCGTGTGTCAGGCTACTGAGGCGCTTCACCAGCCCTGACGTTGCTCCACCTGACAATGGCCCAGGCCGTCGACCAGCTCGCTCACCAGCCGGCGTTCCAGGTCATAGACCGAGGCTCCGGCCTCAAAATCACTGACTTGGCACATGGACATACCCGCGTAGCCACAAGGGTTGATTCGGGAGAAGGGTTCCATGTCCATGTTCACATTCAAAGCCAGGCCATGGAAGGAGCAGCCCCGGCGAACCCTCAAACCCAAGGACGCAATCTTGGCGCCATTCACATAGACACCCGGCGCATCTGACCGAGGTGCTGCTTCGATGCCGCCTTGGGCCAGGGTACGGACAATCGCCTGCTCAATGACACTGACCAGGTTACGCACCCCGAGTTTACGCCGGGTCAGATCAATCAGCAGGTAGATCACCAGCTGCCCGGGGCCGTGATAGGTCACCTGACCACCACGATCCACCTGAATTACCGGAATGTCTCCTGGCAGAAGGATATGCTCGGCTTTGCCCGCCTGCCCCTGGGTAAACACCCTGGGATGCTCCAGGCACCAGAGCTCATCCACGGTGGCCTCGTCCCGGTTGGCGGTGAACGATTTCATCGCTTCCCAGGTTTCCATGTAGGGCTGTTGCCCCAGTGACCTTACGATGAGGTCAGCCACCGTTACAGCACCATGTGAACGCGGCCACTGGCCTTAAGCTCTTCAAAGAGTGCTTTGAGCTGATCTTCACCGGTCGCCACAATTTTCAGCTGAACCGAAGAAAACCGGCCTTTGCTGCTGTCGTTCACCGAGATGTCCGCTTCAGACAGTCCCGGGGCATGCTGCTCAACGACCTCCACCACAAATTCGGTGAAATCGGGCGCGGCATTGCCAATCACCTTGATGACATAGTCACAGGGAAACTCGATTTTTGGTGCTTTCGGCTCAGTCATGCCGCACATTACTCCCGGCTAAGGCAAACAGCGCCTCAACCTCAGTTAAACAGTTGAACAAAAAACAGCTTGATGGCGTCCCAGATGCGCTTGAACAAACCGCCTTCAGGCACTTCGGTAAGTGCCAGCACCGACTCATCCACCAGGGTTTCACCATCCAGAACCACACGAACGCGGCCCAGCTCATCTCCCACCTTAATGGGCGCTTTTATCACGGAATCAAGGTCGACCACCGATTCCAGTTGCTCGCGGGAGCCACGGGGAATGGTGACATAGATATCCTCCGGCATGCCTACCGACACCTCATCCGCCTGACCGCCCCACACTCTGGACGCCATCAGCTCCTGACCGGCACGGAACAGCCGCTCGGTTTCAAAGTAGCGGAAGCCGTAGTTGAGCATTTTCTGCACTTCCTGGGCCCGGGCCTCAGAGCTGCTGGTTCCCATAACCGTAGCAATCAGCCGGGTCTCACCCCGCTTGGCCGATGCCACCAGGCAATAACCGGCCTCTTCCGTGTGCCCGGTTTTCAAACCATCAACGCTGTCATCCCGCCATAGCAGGCTGTTTCGGTTGGGCTGACGAATATTGTTGTAGGTGAAGTGCTTCTGCGCATACAGCGGGTAGTTTTCCGGGTAGTCCTGGATAATATGCCGTGCCAGGACCGCAAGATCGTAGGCGGTTGAGAAATGGTCTGCGGAGGGCAGGCCGGTGGCGTTTTCGAAATGGGTATCTTTCATGCCCAGCAGTTGCGCCTGCTGGTTCATGATGTCCACGAAAGCCCCTTCACTGCCGGCCACAAACTCGGCCAACGCCACAGACGCATCGTTACCAGACTGGATAATCACACCCTTGAGCAGATCCTCAACGGACACCGAGGTGCCCTCCTGCACGAAGGTTCGGGACCCCTCTGTGCGCCAGGCCTTGACACTGATAGGTACCATATCCGACATGGAGATACGGCCTTCATCCAGCTCGCGCTCGACAATATAGGCCGTCATCATTTTGGTCAGACTCGCCGGTGGCAAACGCTCATTGCTATTGTGCTCCATGATCACACGACCACTGAGCGGATCCATCAATACCCAGGAGCTACCGGCAATCTGCGGCGGAGACGGGATCAGTACCGCCTGCGCCGAGGCCTGCCCGCTCATCAGCAACAGGGAAAAAACCAGAAACAGTGTTCGAGTTACAGTCTTGAAAGCCATGGATAGTTTCATTCGTCGTCAGATGCTTGTCTTATGTTGGTTCTGAACTCAGTCGGTTCAGTGCGAATCGGTCAGTACAATAGACTGCCGGAACCCTCTGGATTCCAGAAGGTTCTGAGCGTAGCGCGCGTCGCCCTCGCTCTTGAATGGCCCCACCTGAACCCGATGGAACCGGCCATTATCAGTGGTGATCTCCCGGACCCTCACCGGATTATCCAGCACTCCCAGCAGACGCTCGCGCATGGCCTCAGCCGGATCCCGCTGACTGAATGCGCCGAGCTGAACAAACAGCCCCTCACCGGCAGCCAGGTCTGTTGATCCGGAAGCCGGCGAGGCAACCACCGGAGCCTGGCCAGCGGCATCAAACGGCTTGCCAGCCAGAAACATGGCGCCGTCCGGACGCACCGAAATAGCGGCCACTTCGACCCTGGCGGTACCACGGGATTGATAGCCGAGCTTCTTGGCAGCGGCATAGGACAGATCGATCAGCCGATCCCCGTGGAAGGGGCCGCGATCGTTCACACGGACAATCACCGAACGGCCGTTATCGAGATTGGTCACTCGCGCGTAACCCGGAATCCGAAGGGATTTGTGTGCCGCCGACATGGCATACATGTCGAACACCTCACCGTTGGAGGTCTTGTGGCCGTGAAATTTCTCGCCATACCAGCTCGCGGTGCCGCGCTGCACGTAGCCGTCGTTACTGTCCATCACATGATAGCGCTTGCCCCAGACCGTATAGGGCGACTTGTTGCCAGCCGACCGTGGCTGCTCATATCGGGGTGTGGCATCGGCCAGGCCACTGGCGTCAAAACTGCCCGAAGGAGCCCGATCCTGCTTAATGGTGTAGCGTGACGAGTGGTCAACTTCAGGACTGCTGGCACAGCCGGCCAGCAAGGCAGCTAAAGCCAGTGCGGGAATCCGTTTGTCAGAGACCTTGACCATGTCTGTTCACTACCCCAAAACCTATGTATTGATACCGCCATTACTGACCAGCAACATTGTAACGGGTTCCCTTGTGTATACACCATTACCGGGCAGCCATCATTACTGGTTCAGGCGGTGATCATCCGGCGATGGGTGTGAATCGACATCAGCACGCCGAACGCCGCCATCAAAGTGACACTTGAGGTGCCGCCATAGCTGATCAACGGCAAAGGCACACCGACCACTGGCAACAGGCCGCTCACCATTCCGATGTTGACGAAGATATAGATAAAGAACGTCATCGTCAGCGCTCCGGCCACCAACCGGCTGAAGGAGTCCTGGGCGGTAACCGAGATATAGAGACAACGCAGGATAATCAGGAAGTACACCGTCAACAGCAGCAACATACCGATAAAACCGAACTCCTCTGCCAGCACCGCGACAATAAAGTCGGTGTGGCTTTCCGGCAAAAACTCCAGGTGTGACTGGGTACCCTGCAACCAGCCCTTGCCCTCCATACCGCCGGAACCGATCGCGGTTTTCGACTGGATAATGTTCCAGCCGGCTCCGAGCGGATCACTCTGAGGGTCCAACAGCGTCAATACCCGCTGCTTTTGATATTCCCGCATGACGAAGAACCACATCAGCGGGGCAGAAACCGAGACCATGGCGAGGAACGCGGCAATCAACTTCCAGCTGATACCGGCAAAAAACACCACGAAAATGCCGGCCATGCCGACCAGCAGGGAGGTACCGAGATCCGGTTGCTGGATGATCAGGAACATCGGCAGCAGAACGATCACCAGCCCCGTCATCACCCTCGGGAAGGTCGGTGGCAGGTAATAGCGAGACAGATACCAGGCTGCCATCATCGGCACCACCAGCTTCATGAACTCGGAAGGCTGAAACCGGGGCAGGCCAGGCAACGCCAGCCAGCGTTGCGCCCCTTTGGCACCGACACCCACCAACAACACGGCGACCAGCCCGATCAGCCCCAAGCCGTAGAGCCAGGGCGCCCATCGGCGAAAGACCGCCGGATCCAACTGAGCGAATACGAACATCACCACAAAGGCAACGCCCAGGCGAATACCCTGTGCCTTGACCACATCAATATTCCGGTCAGCACCACTGTAAAGCACAAAAAGGCCGCCACCGACGAGCAACAACAGAAGCCCCAGGAGAATCGGGTCCAGATGCAACGCTGACCAGATACTGCGATTGCGCCCCAGATCGCTGCTAGTCTGAGTGCTCCACAATTTGCTACCGGCCATCAGTTATCTCCCCCGGCCGCTCTGGAATCGCTGATTACAGGTTCCGCCTGCTCCGCCGGAAACTCCTCCAGCCAGGCATCAAACAAGGCCCGGGCAACCGGAGCCGCGGCGCCGCTGCCACTGCCACCATTTTCAACGATAACCGCCACTGCGATCTTGGGGTCATCCGCTGGCGCAAACCCGACAAACAGCGCGTGGTCCCGAAGTCGTTCCCTTATCTGCTCTTCGTCGTACTCCTCATCCTGACCAAGACTGAATACCTGGGCCGTGCCCGTTTTTCCAGCCATTCGGTAGCTTGCGCCTCGACCGGCGCTTCGCCCCGTCCCCCTGGCACCGTGCATCACTTCTTCCATGGTATCGACGACATATTCCCAATCGTCAGGATCCTTCAGTTCAAGCTGCTCATGCGTCTGCTCCGGGAGGAATTCCTCCACTGGACTGTCGCCATGAACATCCTTAAGCAACCTGGGTTCAACCCAGGCTCCGCGATTGGCAATCAATGCTGTAGCCGTTGCCAGTTGCATGGGCGTTGCCAGCAAAAAACCCTGTCCAATGCTCATGTTGACTGAGTCTCCGGGATACCAGGGTTCATTTCTCACGGCCCTTTTCCAGTCTGCGGTCGGCAACAACCCGGTCAAAGCACCGGACACATCCAGGGTGGCATCCTCACCAAAGCCGAACCGGGCCAGATAGGAAGACATGACATCCACCCCCATATCAACGCCCACTGCGTAAAAGTAAACATCATTGGATCTCGCCATGGAGTACTTCAGATCCACCCAGCCATCGCCAGAGCGATTCCAGTTCCGAAAGCGCCTCCCGCCCTCACGTAGCTGGAAGTATCCCGGGTCCCAGATTCTACGGTCTTTATCCGTTGCTCCGCTGTCCAGCGCTGCAACAGCCATCATGGGCTTGATGGTCGACGCAGGGGGGTACTGGCCCCGGAGCGCCCTGTTAAACAATGGCTTATCAATACTCTGACTCAATTCGCGATAATCATTGACGCTGATACCGGTCACAAACTTATTGGCATCAAAACCGGGCACACTGGCAAGCGCCAGAATCCCGCCGGTCTTGGGCTCGATAGCAATGATCGCACCTCGCCTGCCCTCCATCAGCTCATGCGCCCGGCGCTGGAGCCGCAAATCAAGATGGAGCTGGAGATCTTCGCCCGGAACAGGATTTACTCGCTCAAGCACCCGCAAGATCCGGCCGCGGGCGTTGGTTTCTACATGCTGGTAGCCCACCTGACCGTGAAGCGCCTCCTCGTAGAAACGTTCAATCCCGGATTTGCCGATGTAGTTGGTCCCCGCGTAATTGACCGGATCGATACGCTGGAGTTCGTCGCGATTGATACGGCCGACAAACCCCAGGGCATGGGCGGTCAGCTCGCTATGGGGATAGTAGCGAACCAGTTCGGCCTCAACTTCCACCCCCGGAAACTGATGTCGGTGCACTGCCATGCGGGCAATTTCGGCTTCGTCGAGATCGTAACTCAAGGGGATCGCCTGGAACGGACGCCGCGGCTCCCGCAGTCGGCGCTCGAACCGTTCCAGATCTTCATCGGCAATACTCAGAATGTCGCTCAGGCGCTCCAGGGTTGCGTCCATATCGCCAACGCGCTCCGGCACCACCGTCAGGCTGAATACCGGGCGATTCTCCGCCAGCAGAACGTTATTCCGGTCGTACACCAGACCTCGGGGTGGCGGTACCGACTGTACCTGAACCCGGTTTTTGTCAGACAGTGTGGTATAGATCTCGTGCTCAACGATCTGTAACTGGTACATCCGCGCCAGCAACCCGGTCATCAGCACCAGGACGAATACCAGCATCACCATGGCCCGGCGCTGGAACAGCCGGCGCTCCGCTGCGGTATTTTTCAGTTCGCCCCAGACCATGTCTGTTCCTAGGCCCGGTGGTAAGGGTGGTTACGGGTGATGGTCCAGGCCCGGTAGAGTTGCTCAGCCAAGAGGATTCTCACCAGAGGGTGGGGCAAGGTAAGAGGCGACAGTGACCATTGCTGATCCGCCCGCTGTCGACAGGCATCCGCCAGGCCGTCGGGGCCGCCGACCAGAAAAGCGACATCCCGGCCCTCCTGTTGCCAGTTTTCCAGCTGTGAGGCGAGTTTTTCCGTTGACCAGGGGCGCCCACCCACCTCCAGAGCCACCACGCGGTCACGGGTGCCTGCTGCAGACAGGATCGCGTCGCTTTCCCGCTGCATCAGCCGGGAGATGTCGGGATTTTTGCCCCGGTGGGCCATGGGGATTTCAGTCAGTTCAAGGGGCAACTCGGGCGGCATCCGGCGAGCGTAGTCGTTGTAACCCGCAGTGACCCAGTCGGGCATTTTCTGCCCCACACAGATCAGACGCAGGCGCATGACTACTCGCTGCCCGCAGCACCGAGATCCGGAGCATCACGCCAGAAGCGCTCCAGATCGTAGAACTCCCGGGTAGCAGGCATCATCACGTGAACAACCACGTCACCCAGATCAACCAGGATCCAGTCACTGCCGCCTTCACCTTCAACGTTGGATGCACGTACACCCTGCTCTTTGGCCTCGATCACCACCGAATCCGCGAGGGATTTCACATGTCGGTTGGAGGTACCGGATGCCAGAACCATAAAATCGGTCACGCTGGTGCGGTCGCGAACATCAATCACACTGATGTCCTGAGCCTTGATATTTTCCAGTGCGTTAACGACCAGATCTTTCAGTTGTTCAGCCTGCATAATTACCCTGTAGTACGGGTACTGGCCGGTATGGCCACCCGATCAATGATATTCAGACGCGATTGTAGCATCAAAGACGCCTGTGAATAACTCCTATTGGCCTTCAACGGGCCGGGCACCGTAGAGCCCCCAGGCGCGGATACTCCGGCAGACGTCATCCGGGGTGAGGTAGCGTGGCGACCGACCCGCTGCGATACGCCGTCGAATACCCGTGGCGGAAATGTCCAGCAACGGCGGCGCCAGCTCCAGTACCAGGCCCGCCGGCCGCGAATGCAGCTCCGACGCTGAACCCACACAGCGCTCTGCCACCAGCTGCGCTGCCTCGCTGCCCACCGGCAGTTCCGAGCCGGGGCGGCGCACTACCACGATATGGGCAAGCCCGGGGATCTCCTGCCACTCGCGCCAGCGGTCAAACGATGAGAAGGCATCGGTACCGACCACCATCACCAGAGGGCAATCCGGCCCCAGCTCGGCCCGAAGCTGGCGCAATGTATCGGCAGTGTATGAGGCTCCGCCCCGGTGCACCTCTTGTTCGTCCAGCGCCAGCGCGGGCTCGCCAGCGATGGCCTGCCGGATCATCTCCAGACGCTGCGCTGAACTGGCTCCGGTGCTACCCCGATGCGGCGGGATATGGCTGGGCACCAGATGCACCTGGCTCACCTCCAGCGCCTCGGATACTTCCAGTGCCAGCCGGAGGTGACCGTGGTGAATCGGGTCAAAGGTGCCGCCGTAGATCACATGCATGGTGTCAGGTCCGGATATGGCCGTCACCGAACACCACGTACTTCTGTGAGGTAAGCCCTTCCAGACCGACCGGCCCACGGGCATGGATCTTATCGGTGGAAATACCAATCTCAGCGCCCAGGCCATACTCGAAGCCATCGGCAAATCGGGTTGAGGCATTGACCATGACAGAACTGGAATCCACCTCCGTCAGGAACCGACGGGCACGGGTGTAGTTTTCGGTGATAATGCTGTCGGTGTGCTGGGAGCTGTAGCGATTGATATGCTCAATGGCACCATCCAGTCCGTCAACGACCTTCACCGCCAGAATGGGGGCAAGGTATTCCGCGTGCCAGTCTTCCTCGGTGGCTTCAACAACGTCTCCTAGAATGGCACAGGTGCGCTGACACCCGCGCAACTCCACGGTTTTGCTTCGGAACTGTTCCGCCAGCAGCGGCAACAAGTCCTCCGCCACCTCGTCATCAACCAGCAGGGTTTCCATGGTATTGCAGGTCCCGTAACGCTGGGTTTTGGCATTAACCGCTACCTGCAGCGCCTTCTCCGGGTCGGCATGGCTGTCGATGTAAACATGACACACACCATCCAGATGCTTGATTACCGGCACACGGGCGTCCCGACTGATGCGCTCGATCAGGCCCTTACCGCCGCGGGGAACAATTACATCCACGAACTGAGGCATGGTGATCAGCTCACCCACAGCGGCCCTGTCGGTGGTGCTGACCACCTGGACTGCAGTTTCCGGCAACCCCGCCTCGCTCAGGCCCTGCTTGAGACAACGGGCAATGGCCTGGTTGGAGTGAATCGCCTCGGAGCCGCCGCGCAGAATGGTTGCGTTGCCGGATTTCAGGCACAGGCTGGCAGCCTCGACCGTGACATTGGGCCGGGACTCGTAAATGATACCGATCACCCCCAGCGGAACCCGCATCTTGCCAACCTGAATACCCGACGGGCGATACGTCATATCAGTAATCACACCCACAGGGTCCGGCAGCGCAGCCACCTGTCGCAAACCCTCAATCATGGCATCGATGCGCTGAGAGGTAAGTTCCAGGCGGTCCAGCATGGCACTATCGAGTCCATTTTCCCGGCCACGCTCCAGATCCTTGCTGTTAGCCGTGGCAAGCTCGGATCTGGCGGCGTCCAGGGCGGCGGCGGTGGCCAGAAGTGCCTGATTCCGCACGGCAGTGGAGGACCGGGCGACTTCCCGGGAAGCGGCCCTGGCCTGCTGGCCGAGCTCCGTCATGTAGGCTGCTACATCCATTGATTTACCCTTAATTCTGCAAGCTGATTCCAAAACGGGAGGGTTACTTTACCTTTCCCGTTTCAAGTCCGCACCCCAAACGACTATTATAGCGCTGCACAGGTTCAAATGGATGCGCCAGCAAAGGACAGACTCAATGCCCCAAACCGCCGAAAAATTTCTTCCCGGCAAGTTTTCCCGCAGCGGGTTTATTGCCTTTGGCCTGACCACCGGGCTCTGTCTGTTCATGGGGGAACTGCTGGCGGCAGTGGCAGCTGCAGCTGCGGCTGGTCTTTGCCTTACGGGCACCCAGCAGGGCAAAACACATCAAAATGCCCCCTGGCCACAATTACGGGCATTCTTTCTGACAGCCCTGGTTCTGGCGCTGGTATCGGCCATCTGGCTGGGCCCCTGGCCACTCAGCCACTGGCTCTATGCCCTACCGCTGGTACTGTTTGCCATGGCGCCGGTCTATCTGGCCGCCATTGTTACTGTTATCTTCATTTTCCTGGTGCTGGCCGGCACCCAGTGGGCGATAGCCCTCCCGGACAGGCACCAGATGATGACTGCACTGGTACTGACCACGCTCCTCGGAGCCATTCTGGTGTTCATGCGCGAGTACAAATCCCGGCAGCTTGCGCCCCTGCGCCGTACCGATGAGCTTACCCAGGCAGCCAGCCGGGAATACCTGTCAGCCGACCTGCACAAGGAAATACAACGCAGCGAGCGGGAAGGCACCAACATGTCGGTGATGATGATCGGGCTGGATACTCACCTGAGCGACGTCGATCCGGACGAAGACATTCGTGCGATTCTGCCACGCATCGGCCGCTACCTGCACTCCCAGCTTCGGGATTTCGATACCTACTACCGGGTGGCCGACCTTCAGTTTCTGGTGATTCTCCCCGGCGCCAATACTGCCGAGGCTGCCCGAACAGCAGAACAGGTTCGCCGCGGCCTGTGCACGCTGATGGATTCGCACGGCCTGAAGCTTACGGTCAGTACCGGCGTGGCCGGGCTCAACATCGGCGACGATGCCGACAGCCTGCAACAGAGCGTTGCCAACGCCCTGCGGCGAGCCCAACAGCAGGGTGGTAACCGGACCCAGACCTACAGCAACCCGGTTCCCCCGGAGGCCAGCGGACTGACTGAACCTTCCGGCAGGGAGGCAGCGCAATGACCGAGACCCGACTCCGAACCTGGACCCACACCTTTGGCTACGGCCTGGCGGCGCTGTTCACCGCCGCGCTGGCACTGCAGAACCTGCGTTACGGCTTTTACCAGCTGTTCTATCTGGCCCTGGCCATGACCGCCTTACTGGTTGCCGGCCTGGTCTATACCTGGCTATGCCGTCGCCAGCAGCTCTCCGCGCCCGGCCACCTGGTCATTCTCGCCGGCCTTAACAGTGGCCTGGTTGCAGCGGTACTGACAATGGATGCCCCGGGCATCAGCCACTGGGCCATGCCTTTGCTTTCGCTGAACCTGCTGATTCTGCCCCTGCGGCATGGACTAATGCTCTCAGCGATGCTACTGGTGCCGGTGCTGGTTGTCGCCTGGCTGTCGACCCCCATAGACACAGCCCTGATGACGACAGCCGGCCTTATAGCACTGCTGGCAGTGACCGCCCTGTATATCTGGCACTATGACCACATGGCGCAATCGGCCCAGGATCTTGCCATTACCGACCCCGCCACCGGAGCCCATAACGCGCGTTTTCTGGATGAGACACTGCAGAAGGAAATCAGTCGTGCCATTGCCACCGGCCACCCATTGTCGGTGATCAGCCTGAACATCGACCATGCCGACGAAATTCGCGACCTGCACGGTAAGGCCGGCCTGCAAACGCTGCTGCGCGACGTCACAGGCACCCTGTTTGAAATCATCCGGGCCGGGGATTCGCTCTACAGCATCAACGGATCGGAGTTCTTCCTGATCCTGCCGTTTACGCCGGAGGAAGGGGTACGGGTCATTGCAGAGCGCATTCGCAGGACCCTCAGTGAACGTGACTGGGCCCAGGTTGGCACAATATCGGTCAGCCTCGGCTGCACCACCCGGGGCAACGGCGACACCAGCACCCATTCATTGCGTGACCGCGCCGTCACCGCCATGCTCGAAGCCAGGAAGCGAGGAGCGGATTCTGCCTGGTTCAGCCCGGGAGAGCCCGTCAAGGCATGACCGCGACCTGGCTCACTGACGTTACTTCCTGGGTAGCCGCCAATCCGGGCTGGCTGATTGCCGCCCTGTTCCTGACCGCGCTGATAGAATCGCTGGCGGTTGCCGGCATCATCATACCTGGAGTGGCTTTATTGTTCGCATTTGCCGCGCTCGCTGGCAAGAGCGGCTTGCCCCTGTCCGACGCCCTGCTGTGGGCCGGCCTTGGCGCCGTGGCGGGGGATGCGATCAGCTTCGCCATCGGCCGCCTGTTCAAGGGGCGCCTGGATACCGTCTGGCCATTCAGTCGATACCCGGGGCTCATTGCCCGCGGAGAGCGCTTTTTTCGCGCCCACGGGGGAAAGAGCGTGGTCATCGGCCGTTTTGTTGGGCCGATACGCCCGGTCATTCCCCTGATTGCCGGTGCGCTGACCATGTCCTGGCAGCGTTTTCTCACCTTCAATCTGCTATCAGCCGCGGGCTGGGCCCTGGTGTATGTCCTGCCGGGATTTTTCGTAGGATCGGCCATGGGCAGCGAGATCAAACCCCCACCCCATTTCTATCTGGTACTTGCGATCAGTGGTGCGGCGCTGGTGGTTGTCTATCTGATTGTTTTGCGGATTCGGCTCGGCGTTGGTGAAGGGAGCTGGCTCTATCAATGGCTGGAATCCCGGATGAGTCAATACGACGCAACACACCGGTTCTGGCGTCTGTACAGCAGCGAGCGGCCGGCTCAGCAGGGGGAATTTCCTCTGCCCTCACTGCTAATGACAGCCACCTCGCTCGCATTGTTTCTTGGGCTGTCACAGTTGGTCGGAGTCAGTGATGAGCTGGCCTTTATGAACCAGCAAGTGCTGCAATGGTTCGGCGCTCTGCGCCAACCCCTGCTGGATCTTCCGATGGTAGCGTTCACCTTGCTGGGAGATCCCCCGGTCCTGTTCGCTGCCGCCGTGTTTGCCGTTCTGTTGCTGGCGTTCCGGGGCTACTACGCAGCCGCCATTCATATTGCCACTGCAGCAGCCATCACCGGGATCAGCGTTTGGCTGCTGAAAGCAGGTATCGGCATCAGCCGGCCAGATCAGGTGCTCTCGGCACCAAGCTCCGGCGCTTACCCCAGTGGGCATACGGCCGGTATGACCGTGCTGGTTACCCTGGCAGCCAGCTTCGTCGCGGGCGAAAACCGCAAACACCAGCGCTGGCAACATTACCTGTTTCTGTCACTACCCTTGCTGCCGGTAGCCCTGAGCCGACTGTATCTCGGCGTGCACTGGTTCACGGATGTGCTTGGAGGCCTGTTTCTGGGGCTCGCGATCACCGGTGCGACACGGGCCAGTTACAGCCGATATGACAGGGTGGCGCTGAGCCCGGACAGCTTGACCTGGGCCGCCGGAATCGGCTGGCTGGCTTTCGTGGCCATGTACATGATGGGTAACTGGGAAACTGCCGTGGTGAGTTACGCACCCCAGCTATAACCCTCAGCCGCCCTGTTCCAGCGCTTCCAGCAGCTGTTGCAGTCGGTCAAGCCGTTCAAGCGGATCCTGTAATTCCGCCAGCCGCTGTTTTTCCTGCTTATCCAGCGGCAGCAATTCGGTCAGCCTCCAGCCAATATGGCGGGCATCGTCATAATCCACATCCATTTCCAGATCCTTGACCACCGGATGCCGGAACAGTGCCCGCAAAACCGAGGGCAACTCATGGTAGCGTTCCGGCACATCGCTCTCGGCCTCGGCAATCAGGCACTCCACATCGCCGACATTGAGGCCATCCTCCTGCTGCCAGCTACGGACGACGGAAACCTTGTAATCGCCCTCAACGGTGATACCCAGCAAACCGTTATCCAGTTGCTGGAAGTCGATGATCCGGACGTAGGTACCCATGTCGTAGAACGAGGCCCGGGCTTCGGTCTCGGCACCTTCTCGCAACAAAACCACCACAAAGCCGCGATCTTCCTTCAGGCAACGGGTGAGCATGTCGATATAACGGGGCTCGAACAGCTGCAAGGGGATTCGCCCCCCGGGGAGTATGATTGAATTCAATGGAAACAGCGGTACGTTCATAAGTTTTTCAGTCACTACTGGCCAGGCTCCTGCTGCGGCTTGGTCTATCGAATCGAAAGAAGCTTCTGCACTTCATCCACCCGTTCCCGGGCCTCACTCAGCAGTTGCAGACTTCTGGAAGCATTCAATTCCAGCTCGCCCAGCCGGCGCCATGCCGGCACCTGATCAAAGGCTGGAAGCCCCTCATTCTGGCTGGAGCCAATCATCGAATGCAGTTGGGCAACAATCACCACATCAACCAGTTGGGGCGCAGTTTCCCGGCACTCATGATGCCAGTCTTCCGCATGACGCACCGCCTCCACGAAGGCTTTCGGGAACGCCCAGTTCTCAAGTACCGCACACCCGACATCGGCGCGGAGTTCGTCGATGGCATGGTGCAGGTTTCTGTCATCGGCGAACAGATTGACGTGGTGCTCGGCCTGCACCAGTACAGGAACCACCCCGATATCATGCAGCAACCCCGCCAATAAGGCTTCCTCAGGATCAATGCGTGTGGCGTGGTCCGCCAGCACCCAGCACAGCGCCGCCACCTCCCGGGAATGGCGCCATAGCTGCTCCATTTCTTTCTGCAATGGCGCCCGACGGGTCTTGAACACCTCGCGCATGGCGAACAC
>Ga0209815_1000563_pt1 | contig 27326 bp, 25 predicted proteins | sample CoawatmetaG00DNA_FD_187507 | JGI IMG/M metagenome (GOLD analysis project Ga0209815, IMG submission 187507) | Marine microbial communities from the West Antarctic Peninsula - Coastal water metaG002-DNA (SPAdes) (version 2) | ecosystem: Environmental > Aquatic > Marine > Coastal ...
GGCCTTGGCGGGCGATTTTACATTGGAGGATCTGGGCTTCATCTTCGTTCCTTCGTCACTACGACGAAGCCCAGATCCTCCTTAAATCACAACCTCAAATCTGTGCCATTGGTGCTGACGGCGGACACGTCGATGTTGCTGCTTGTTGTTGCCCCCTAAATGCCTGACGGGGCCTCGCGGGTTGAGCGATCGATAAACTCGCGGGGTGATCTGTAGCCGAGAGCGCGGTGCGGATGCACCCGATTATAGTGATCGATCCAGATTGGCAGCTGTTCGAACACGGCGCGGGCGTCGGGTTTGTGGCTGACGCGAGCGTAGTCGCGCTTGAGGGTTCGGACGAACGCCTCGGCCATTCCATTGCTCTGGGGGCTTTCGACGGGAGTGGTTCGCGGGACCAGACCGATGTCGCGCGCGAAGCGGCGAGTATCGTGCGCGGTGTAGCAGCTGCCGTTATCGGTCAGCCATTCGATTGCGCTGGGCACACGGTTCACCTGGCCGAAGCGGTGCTCGACGGTGGCGACCATGAGGTCGCGCACGTCCTCGGCGGTGATGCCGCCGGTGGTGGCGACGTAGCTCATCGCTTCCCGATCACAGCAGTCGAGCGCGAAGGCGACGCGCACCTTTTCACCGTTGTCGCAACCGATCTCGAGACCGTCGGAGCACCACCGGGTGTTGCGGGTGTCGACAGCGATCCGGCCGTCGTGCCGGCGCTCCTCGCCGCGGCTGCTGTGCCGTTGGAGGAGCAGGCCATGCAGCTTCATGACGCGGTAGACGCGTTTGACGTTGGGAGCCGCGCGGCCGATTCTCTCCGCCTTCCGGCGGAGCAGCGCATGCACCCGCCGGTAGCCGTAAGTCGGCAGGTCGGCGATCAACGCACGGATAGCGGCCACGAGTTCGGCATCCGGCAGCGGCGGCCGCCCGCGAGGCCGGGGCGGCGGCCGGTTGCCCATCGCGGACAGGTGCGGCCGGGTGATGCCGATCGCTTCGGCGACCGCGCTCACCGGCCATCCTCGGGCAACGAGATCGAGCGCAATGGAAGTTTTTTTGGGCCTGCGGCCCGGGAGACTGCTTCGCGCAGGATCTCATTCTCCATCGTCTTCTTGCCGAGCATGCGCTGCAGCTCGCGGACCTGGGCTTCCAGGGCGCGATAATCGGATGCCGGTACGACTTCCTCGCCGGCGCCCGCCGCGGTCAGCGCGCCCTGCGTCATCAGGCGGCGCCAAGCGAACAATTGGTTAGGAGCGATACCTTGCTGACGGGCGACGAGCGAGACGCTCATTCCGGGCAGATAGGTCTCCTCGACGATCCGGACTTTCTCCTCCGGTGTCCAGCGCCTCCGGCGCTGGACACCGGAGAGCAGCTCACCATGAACGTAGCGACTAGGATTACTGGTGGTCATATGCCTCACACTTATCAAAGTGCGGGGCCTGTCAGGCGATTTAGGGGGCTACTTCACTGCTCGCCAGACGGCTTGCCAGCCAGCGGCGAAGATCCCCCTCATGCGGAAGGATTTCCTGGGCTAACCAAGCTACGCGGGAAGTGCGCCTCTCATCCATGGCGGCGTCCCTAGTCCGGACGTGTGACAGGGTTGCTACATGGTATGAAATGCGTCTTGCTTTCCGCCGGACAGAAAAAGAAAGATCCCCTTTCCCGACCTAAGCCCGCCGAGGGAACTGTTTCTGTCGCTGCTGATCCCCGTTGACAGCGGCTTGAAGAATCGTGTCGAGAATCGCGCACTGCACCTGTGGCGCTTGCTCACGAACAGGGCGCGGGGCGGGGTCCAATGTTGCCGCATTTGCCGAAACCCCAGGCGCACGCAAGAGCGGTGCCAGCTCTCACGGTCCCCGCGCTCGATGTGGGTGAAGTATCATACCGAACATCAGCGATAAGCAAACATCTGGACATGGGGCAAGAAAGATGTAAACGATATGCATGTTTTTTAGCGTGAGCCGACCAAATGCGGGGGAAAGGCAGTGAAACTTACCCTCTTCACAGATTATGCCATGCGCACACTGCTCTATCTAGGCGCCCGGTCTGAACGGCTCTGTTCGATCGGTGAGGTGGCGCAGGCCTACCGGATCTCACAGAACCACCTGATGAAAGTGGTCGTTGAACTGGTGCGAAGCGGTCATGTCGAGAGTGTGCGTGGACGGTCCGGGGGCATTCGCCTGGGTATGCCACCAGAGCAGATCAATATCGGCGCGGTCGTTCGTCGCACAGAAGATGGCTTCGACCTTGTCGATTGCGGAAGCTGCGTTGTCGCTCCGGCCTGCGGCCTTACGGGCGTGTTCAGAGAAGCACTCGGTGCGTTCATGGCGGTGCTTGACCGCTATACGCTCGCCGACCTGCTTGCCAAACGAGGAGATATCGCAGCGATCTTCGATCGCCAGGAGGTCGGCGTGCTTCAGGTGCCCCCTGTCCGAAAGCGCAGTCGGCAACTGGCATTGGAAAAGGAGGCCTGAGGCATGATCTGCCCTGAATGCGGCCAGCCGGTCGATCCTTCGCCGTTCGACCCTCGTCGCCAGTCAATAGGCCTGTTCGCGGGGATCGCGGCGCAGTTCCGCCGGATCGTCGGCCGCATCGGTCCACGCGAACATTGCCATCATCGCATCGTAAGGGAGAAATCCGAATAATGGCTCTGCATCACGCGACAGCCGGCGAGGTCGTTGACCTTTCATTGATGCCGCTTTCAGCCGAAACCGAACACTCGACGGCGATCGTCAAAACCGCCCAGTTCGAAGCCATTCGCCTCTTGATCCCGCGTGGGACAGACATGCCGCGGCATCAGGTTCCCGGCAGCATAACCCTACACTGCCTTGAAGGATGCGTGCAATTGGGGCTCGGCGAAACAGTGACCCAGTTGGCGGCGCATCAGTGGGTCTATCTCGAAGGCGGTGCACCCCATTCGGTAAAGGGTCTCGAAGATTCCGTGCTGCTGTTGACAATCCTTTTTCCGCCTGCCGATGTGAGTATTGGTGAGCCGGCAGGTGCGTCGATCAGTCAGGATTAGCGCACGGATAGCGTCTTCCTGCGGTTCTTCTTCCCGCAACACACACTTGATATACTTCGGCACCTGGGCGCGCAAGCAGTGCGCCGTTCCGTCGCCAACAGGTTGAAGGACAGGTCCCAGCCCAAGATTGTATCGCTTCGAACAGGATAGCCGACAAGGGGGAATTCCATGAGCAATACGCGCAAACTCTGGATTTGGCTCTTCGCACTGCTTGCGACATCGTTCGCCGTTCTGCTGCTGGTGGGGCGCGATATCAGCATTCAGGCACCCCCATTGCCCGAACGCGTCGTCACGCAAAGCGGCCAGACCTTGTTTACACGCGCCGACATGCAGCGCGGCCGGCAGGTCTGGCAATCGATGGGCGGCATGCAGCTCGGCTCGATTTGGGGGCATGGGGGTTATGTTGCTCCGGACTGGTCGGCCGATTGGCTGCATCGCGAGTCGATCGCGCTTCTCGACCTGTGGGCGCGGCGCGATTTCGGACAGGGCTATGACAACCTTGGGCCGGAGCATCAGGCGGGCCTCCAGCGGCGCCTGCAGACCGAGATGCGCACCAACAGTTACGACCCGCAGACAGAAACGATCACGGTCAGCGATGACCGCGCGGCAGCGATTAATACCGTCGCTGGTCATTATGTCAGCCTTTTCGGCAATGACCCGGCAACCGCAGAGTTGCGCGAAAACTATGCGATGAAGAACAACACGGTTCCGGACGAAGCCTACCGTACCGCGATGACCCGCTTCTTCTGGTGGACCGCTTGGGCCGCAACCACTGAACGGCCTGAGCGCGAGACAACCTACACCAACAATTGGCCAAGCGAACCCTTGGTCGGCAACCGGCCACCTTCGACAACTTTCATCTGGTCTGCGTTTAGCGTCACTTTCCTGCTCGCCGGCATCGCGCTGCTGGGCTGGCATCATGCAGTGACGCATGGCCGCCGGGAAACCCCGCATGACTTACCCGCGAGTGATCCGCTGCGCGACGTCGTGGTAACGCCATCGATGCGCGCGACCGCCAAATATTTCTGGGTCGTACTCGCGCTGTTCCTGGTGCAGATCTTCCTGGGCGCAATGACGGCGCACTATCAGGTCGAGGGCCAACTTGTTTACGGTTACGAGGCGGCAGAGATCCTGCCCTATTCGATCACCCGGACCTGGCATACCCAGCTCGCTGTGCTGTGGATCGCGACCGCCTGGCTGGGTACGGGCCTCTATATCGCCCCCGCCATTTCCGGCTATGAACCCCGATTCCAGGCGTTTGGCGTCAACATCCTCTGGGCCTGCCTCCTTATCATTGTCATCGGTTCCTTCGCCGGGCAATGGCTGGCAGTAATGCAGGAATTGGGCCTGGAGCGGAACTTCTGGTTCGGGCACCAGGGCTTTGAATATGTCGACATGGGCCGGTTCTGGCAATGGTTCCTATTCATTGGCCTGATGATCTGGCTCGTGCTGGTGGGTCGCGCACTCTGGCCGGCGCTTCGGACGAACTCCGAATCCAAGCACATCACCATGCTCTTCTTCCTGTCCACCGTCGCCATCGGCCTGTTCTATGGCGCAGCCCTCCTGTGGAACGAGCACAGCGCGCTTTCTATGATCGAATATTGGCGCTGGTGGGTAGTTCATCTGTGGGTCGAGGGCTTCTTCGAGGTCTTTGCGACCGCAGTGATCGCCTTCCTTTTCACCCGCCTCGGACTGATACCGATCCCGACAGCGACGGTCGCGGTGCTGTTCGCCACGATCATCTTCATGGCTGGCGGCGTTCTCGGCACCCTCCATCACCTCTATTTTGCCGGCACCTCGATCTCGGTGCTTGCGCTCGGCGCCAGCTTCTCGGCGCTGGAAGTCGTGCCGCTGGCCTATATCGGCTATGAGGGCTATGCGCACTGGAAGCTGAGCAGCGCCACGCCCTGGATGCAGCGCTACAAATGGCCAGTCAGGTTCTTCCTTGCCGTGTCCTTCTGGAACCTGGTGGGTGCCGGCCTGTTCGGTTTCCTCATCAATCCTCCGCTCTCCCTGTACTACATGCAAGGGCTCAACCTGACCCCGCTGCACGGCCACACCGCCCTGTTCGGCGTTTACGGCATGCTCGGTGTCGGACTGGTTCTGTTCTGTCTGCGGGGAATGTTGCCCAATCTGGTCTGGGACGAGCGGGCGCTGAGAATCAGCTTTTGGTGCTTCAACATCGGCTTGGCCCTAATGGCCCTGCTGACTCTCCTGCCACTCGGGACCATCCAGCTTATCGCTGCCATCGACAAGGGGTATTGGTATGCGCGCTCCGCAGAGTTCATGCAGCAGCCGCTGGTCGACCTCCTCGTCTGGATGCGTGTTCCAGGGGACGTCGTTTTCTCGATCGGCGCGCTCGCGCTTGCTTGGTTCGTGGCCAGCCTATGGCTACGGCCAAGGCACGAACCGGACGCGTTGCCAACAGCGCACGAGGAAAAAGCAGAAACGCACGCTGCTCGATCCAACTGACGCCCCTGACCAGCTTCTCGCTGTTCCTCGTGCGCGGCCTCGCGATCAATGCACTCGGCGCGACGCTCATATCCTGCTGCATTCGCTCAATTGAACGGGCGCAACACCCACCCAGGGTATTTGCCTGATTGACGCACAACCCCGACATCCAGTCCCTGATACATCCGCCATGATGAGGATGTGGCCTGGGAAGAATATCCAAGGGCAACGATGAACGCTCAGACAGCGGTGCTATCCGAATCGCGTCCCCAAGCCAGCCGAGCTTCTGCCTAACTCCAGTTCATCGACCCGGCAAAAAGGATGACGACGCCCAGTGTCACCGGCATCGACGTCAGATAGTGCTTCTGCCATCGCCACCATGTCCGCGGCACGAACAGAACGGCCGCTCGCACGGAGGTTACAGTTGCCCAGCACCGCTCTCGGTACAATTCGACCACCACCGTGGCGCAGGATAACACCAAGGCGATGACGCAGCAGATGCTTGCCGCGAGGTAGAGCGCCATCCAGTTTGCCAGTTCGATCGCGGTCAGTTGTTGCATTCCGAAAATTGTATACCCGAAACGCACCAAGAAAGCCCAGTCGCTTTAAGGGTCGGGCATCCTGGTGCCTCAGATCGCCGCCACTACTCTCTAGCCACGAAACCATTCAGCTTCGCTGCAGTGCACCAGGGAAAACGCAGCAACCGCGCCGTCCTGTGTCGACCGAACCGCAGCGGGAGTGCACGGGAAAGCGTGAGTTAACCATGTTGCTAGATCGCAATCCCCGTAGGGAGAAAATACCGCGCGAACTTTTGAGCGATAGAGAGAAGCGGTCTGATAATCTCTACGACCCGCTGATCGTGGGAATAGCTATACGCCTAATCGCTCAAATTCATCTCCATTTTGGATGTAATCGAGGATGGCTTCCAAATCCCTCATGTGAGCCGAAACGAATAAATCAAGATTCGGAAAAATACTTATTGAGAGGAATCAGAAAATCGAAGCTAGTCAGCCCTCCCCGCCCCGATGGCCCTGATCCTTCTTGATGGACAGCATCATGCATGCCTCGATTCTTGTCATACTCCTCGAAGATCACGAGACACTCGAGGTTCACCGGAGCGAGATCGATGCTTGGAAAAGGCTCATCCGCTTCGTGGACAGGCGGTGGTCTCATCGCTTCGGTTCACAGATTCCACCAGAGGACGAGACGACGCGGATCACCGCCTTCTTCAAAGACGAAGGCATCTACCTGATCGCCAGAGCCGATTTATCACAGGTAAGCCGCGAGATCGACGAGGGCGAACAGGAACATCTCAGGACCGAAATCTTCCGTTTGAGATGACCGGTGTTCAGCATGCGAGGACTAGATATTATGTTCGAGTGCCTCATCCTAGGAGATAGTATTGGGCTGGGAACTGCCCGCGCAGTAAACGCTCTTTATGCCGCCCGGTGTGACGTCCGTGCAGCCGAAAGAGCGAACGCAGATCAGATTTTGCGCTGGCAAATCCCGCCCAAGCGCTATGGGGCATCCGTATTCGCAATCGGCTCGAACGATGCCGCTTCGCCAGACCTCACGAAAAAACTGCGAAACATCCGTGCACGAATCATCGCGCGCCGTGTGATCTGGCTACTGCCCTATGATCGGCAACGCGCCACCATCGTCAGTTCGGTCGCCGCGACCTACAACGATGAAACACTCGACTTACTGCGCTTTCCAACGCGCGATCGGATCCACCCTTCAAGCTATCATCTTGTTGCAAGGGCGCTGCTCCGACCAGATTAATGATCCGTACCACTACATCGGGTGCCAGGCCCAAGGCATCTCTGCAATGGATGTTTTTCGCGAGGGAACAACGACCGGCCTCGCGCTGCCTTCACCGGCTATCCTCGCGGAAGGCGGAAGGTGCTCAAACCGCCTTCGCAGGTCCGCAAATGGATTTCGAAACTGAAGTCGGTCGGCAACCAACAATCGTCGGACCGAAGGGTGCGTTCGCACCTGTCGCCCATGCTCCGCCCCAGGGCCCTGGCACTCCTGTCACCCAAGACGTGAAGAACATCTATGCGTGGCGGGATTAGCCAGCTAAGGTAAGCAAGCCTACGCGAAGCAGCGCTTGTTGCGCACGCTTTCGGCGATGGGTTCGAAACATGGCGCGGGCTATTTGCCCAAACGCGAAGCAGGGAGTTTCGAGGACAAGCAAGGGGGCGTCGGCCAACCTCATCGGAGGTGGTCATTGCATGGCCGCGATGCGCGGCAGGAGATGACGCTCATGGATCTTGTCGCTATCGATTTCGAAGCTAGCTGCCTCCCCCGTCATGGTCGATCCTTCCCGATCGAAGTCGGCATCGCGAGCGCCAACGGCGTGCGGTCCTGGCTTATCAAACCAGATGCACGATGGCGGGATTGGGATTGGACCGATGAAGCCTTCGCTCTCCATGGAATATCGCGCGCCCAATTGAATGCCGAGGGGCATCCGCCCGACACGGTTCTAGCAGAGCTCCACCAAGCGATCGGCAGCAGACGAGTCTTCGCCGACAGCATGCTCGACAGTTACTGGTGGGACACGCTGGTCACGGTGACATGCCGCCCTCTTCCCTCCCCGATAGAGCATGCCAACGCACTGTTAGATGAATGGGGAGCCAGTTCCGTCAATATTTCGGCTGCCTGCCAAGACGCTAACCGCCTCTGCCCAACAATGCATCGCGCAGCACCGGACGCGCGCTGGCTATGGACCGTGCTGTCCGGTGTCAATGGCAGACAAGGAATGGCCCCGAAGGCGCCTGACCGCCGGTCTAGTGATCCGATATTGGTACCGTTTCATCGGTCAGTCCCACATCCTGATCTTTCCCTCATTTCGTAAAAAGCGAGCGCGATCGTCATCCTTGACCACCGGCCTGGTGGCGTTTGTGCGGTCCGTCCAGGCCGGATCCTTTGCCCAGGCCGGTCGGCTGATCGGTGTCACGCCCTCTGCCGTCTCCAAGAACCTCGGGAGGCTGGAACACCGGCTCGGCCTGCAATTGCTCCTGCGATCGACCCTATCGCTGATCTCACCACGGAAGAAGAAGCCGATTACAGGCGCGTGGTGCCTTGTTGGACGCGATCGAAGAAGCCGAGAACATAACGAATGTGTGTCGCGGTTTGTATTGCTATAGAACCATCGCGGCACACCGCCTGCCGACAGGCACCGTACTACGGCGTCGCTGATCGTTCTGCGGCAGTTAGTCGCTCGATTCCAAACGAGCAGGTCCGGCTGCACCGATCGCAAGCTGCTTTGGTCAACCTTCTGACCCATATAAACAAGGGACTTTGTAAACGGCATACTCATGAGACCCGTCTGTAGAAGCGGACTCAATTAGACCGTTCTGGACAATAGCTTGATCCTCACACAGCCGATTTTAAATTCAATCCCCTGACCAGACCGGCTTCCAGATTGCGACATTGCGCGGACGTTCGAGCAGATCGGCGAGCGCGGCATGCCAGGCCGACCTGTAAGGGCGGTTCAACTGGACGTTCAGGACATCATCGCGGTCCGCCCATGTCTCGTGCAGCTGGAAGCGGTCCGGACAGTCGGGATCGACATGGAGCGCGGCGTGGATGAAGGTGTCCTCATGCCGCATCGCATCGAGCACGGGTGTCAGCAGCGCAAGAAAGCGGGAGCGCTGCCCGGCTCTGACGTGAAAGGTGATGACATAGGTTTCGCTCACCTCTGGATCCTCCGCGCGATATCCGCAGCGAGCCGGGCGGGAGCGGTGACCATGATGCCGTGGGCCATGCCTTCATAGACGAGCAGTTCGGCCTGCGGCACGATGGCGGCATAGCGGCGCGCACTGGCGTCGATCGGCGCGGAGACGTCGCGATCGCCGTGGACGATGAGCACGGGCAGGTCGAGCGCGGCCGCTTCCGCCGTCAGGTCGGCTTCGGCGATCGTGCGCTGGAACGCCACCACAGCACGCCGCGAGCAGTCCATGAGCATCGCCGCCATCCATTCGTTGACGCGCGCAGGCGTGCCTGGGGCGAAGGGCTCGATATTCTCGTCGATCCAGCCCGACAGGTCCTCCGCCAGCCGCGCGCATAGCGCATCGAGCATCGGCGGGGTCACGCCGTCCTCGCCAGGTGCCGCCATCACGCGCAGGCCGGTCGCGCCGACCAGCACAAGCCGCGCCACGCGCTCGCGACCGTAACGCGAAAGATAGCGGATCGCCTCGCCGCCCGATCCCGAATGCGCGACCAGGGTGATGTCTGTCAGATCCAACGCCTCGATCACCGCGGCGAGGTCGTCGGCCAGTGAATCATAGTCATGGCCGCCCCAGTCGGTCGAGCGACCATGGCCGCGTCGGTCGTAGGCGATGGTACGCAGGCCGGCGTCGTTCAGCGCCATCATGGTTTCGCCGCAGATGCGCGAGTCCATACCCCAGCCGGCCATCAGGAGGACCGGGGAACCGCTGCCCCAGTCACGAACAAACAGGGCATGGCCGGCGCCGCGCTCAACATAGGCCGGGCTCATGCCGCGCCCCCGTCGAGAAAGCCGATCACTTCGGTGATGCGGCCCATGTCATCCAGCCGGACGACATCGGTGCCGGCCGCGACCGGGGCGCCATCCACAGGCGCCAGCGTCCAGGAAAAGCGAACGAAATCGACATGCCCGTCTGGTGTGCCGGCCAGCGTGAAGCCGTGTCCCGGAAACTGGGCGCGTGCGCCGGCGATCATCGCGGCGATGCCGTCATGGCCCGCGCCCGACATCATCGGATCGACATAATGCGCATCCGCGCTCCACCCGGTCGTCAGGCGCCCCCGACGCGCGGTCTCGTCCGCCTCGTTCCAGAGAGCGAGGTAGTTTTCGGCAATGCTTTTCGGATCGGTCATCATCAGTCTCCTTTGCTGTCGCGGCAAGATGACCGTTCACCGTTCGTCAGGCGATTACCTGTCAGGTAATATCTTTGCCGTGTGGAACTGATAGAGTGATCGACATGGCGACACAGATGCACACCGTCGGAACCATCCTGCGTGACTGGCGTGCGCGCCGGCGGCTGAGCCAGCTCGACCTGGCCGGCGAGGCGGAGGTTTCCACCCGCCATCTGAGCTTCGTCGAAAGCGGCCGCGCTGCGCCGAGCCGCGACCTGCTGATGCGACTGGCCGAGCCGTTGGCGCTTCCCTTGCGCGAGCGTAACCGGCTTCTTCTCGCAGGCGGCTTCGCGCCGTTGCATTCGGAACAGCCGTTCGACGCGCCCGAGATGGCGGCGGCCAGACAAACCGTGGAGGCCGTGCTGCGGAGCCAGCAACCCTTTCCGGCGCTGGCGGTCGATCGGCACTGGAATCTCGTGCTGGCCAACGACTCGGTGGCCATGCTGCTGGACGGGGTCGCGCCGGCTTTGCTCGCCCCACCCGCCAACGTGCTGCGCATCAGCCTGCATCCGGACGGTCTTGCGCCGCGCATCGTCAACCTCGCGGAATGGCGGCATCATCTGCTGGCGCGCCTGCGCGACGATGCCAACCGCTCGGCCGATCCGGTGCTCATCGCGCTCTACGATGAACTTCGCGCGCTCCCCGCACCGGCCAGCCGGCACCCTCCAGGTCCGACCGCGCGGATCGCGGTGCCGCTTAGCGTGCGCCTTCCCGGCAAAGATACGGTCCTGTCGTTTCTCTCGACTACCACGGTGTTCGGAAGCGCGGTGGACGTGACGCTCGCCGAATTGACGCTCGAATGCTTCTATCCGGCCGATGAGGAAACGCGGCGGGCGCTTCAGGCCTGACTGAAGAAGCGCAGGCCGCCGGTGCGGTCATCCCACCGCTCCACCTCGGTGATCGTCGCACTGGCGCCGCAGGCGCGCCACATGTCCTGGACTGCCGTGCGCGCCGGATCGGCACGGAAGGCATCCAGCGCCGCCGCGTCCGGAAACTGGAGCAGATGAATTTCGCTCGATCCGTCCTTCGCGCGCAATCGCTCGACCAGCCTGGCGCCATGTCGGGGCAGCAATGCCAGAACATGGTGCTCATAGGCTTCGAACAGCGCCATGTCGGAACCGGCAAGCTCGATCCGCACAACCATTAACATCATCCCGTTCCCCACATCATGCGCGACTACCCGATCCGATCGCCGGCCCCGATCAATCCGGGCGCGTCGGCATCGACAGGATGATGAAGCTGTCCCGCGCGACCCGCGTCATAGGCACACTCACATCTGCGGCGAGGCCGAGCCTGAGATCCTCGAAAGCCCGCGGCGCCAGTTCGAGACGGCGCTCGTTCGGGTGGCGCGTGACGGATTGCACATAATCCTCGCCGCGCCGATCCAGTTCGATATGCGCGCCCAGCACCGCGCGCACCGGGTTCCGTCGGACGAAGGACGCGACGCGGGCGATGCTCCTGCGCATGTCGCCCAGGTGATTGACGGGAACATAGATACGGCCGGGATAGAGCGCGTCGCCCGACACCATGATACGGAGGCGCGGATCATAAATCATGACATGGGCGATCTGATGCCCGGGCGTCGGCAGGATCGTCAGCCTTCGCCCTCCCAGATCGAGCGATCCGGTTCCGTCCGGCCAGGAGCCAATGCCGAAGAAGCCGGCGACATCCTCGGGCCGGAGGCCGACAAGGGTGGTCTCCGGGCGGTCGCGAAACTCGGCATCGCCGGCAACATGATCGCGATGTGAATGACTGTGCGCGACGACCAGCGGGATCGATGCGCGCCCGCGTCCGGCCAGCCATCCCGCGATCAGCCGATCGACGACCGACCGAACCGCGATCCCGCCGGTGCCGGTATCGACCAGCAGCGCGCGATCTTTGCCGAACAACAGGTAGAGAAACGGTCCCTCGAAATTCGTCCGCAACGACTGGCGCAGCACGAAGGTGTCCGCATCAAGCTGCTGGACCTGCATCGCGGGCTCGCCCGGATTGCTCCCGTCGATCCACGGCGCCGCAAACAGTTTCGGATCGTTTGCCGGCGACGAAGCAAACGACGGTCTGCCTGCTGTCGTTGCTGCAAGGAACACAGCCATGATCTGCGCGGTCTTCACGCTGTCCCGCTCCTTCCCTGCTCGCCCGATGAAAGCCGCCGTCTAGCCCTGAACATCGATCCCGACACTCCGGCACCATTGCTCCAATGCGCTTTTGAGGGCATAGCGTGGAAGGTACGCTAAACAACGCTAAGGGAGAACAACCGAGGAACGCTTAGGCGGCGCGGCTGTCCGGCGGAAGATTGAGGGCCTTGCGGCCAGCGGAAGCGGCGGCTCGATCCCAGAGGAAATCGCCGGAAAAGGCAATATGCTCCCAGCCAACCGGCGACGTATGGACAAGCAGATCATCGGGGACCGGGGCCGCTGCCGATCGCAGATGCTGGGCGGCGTCGGCCATGTAGATCGTGTTCCAATAGACGATCGCCGCGATGACTAGGTTGAGGCCTGATGCCCGATATTGTTGAGCTTCATGGCTGCGGTCGATGATGCGGCCCTGGCGGAAGGTGTAGATCGCTTGCGTCAGGGCATGGCGCTGCTCGCTGTTGTTAAGGCCGGCATGGCATCGCCGGCGCAGATCGGGATTTTCAAGCCAGTCCAGCATGAACAGGGTCCGTTCGATCTTGCCGATCTCCTGTAGTGCGACGTCGAGCTGGTTCTGCCGTTCGTAGGCGGCGAGCTTTCGCAGCATGACCGACGGCGCGACGTGGCCAGCCTTGATCGACCCCACGAGGCGCAGCACGTCGTCCCATTGTTCATTGATGATGTCGGTGCGGATACGCTTGCCCAACAACGGGGCGATGGACGGATAGGCCGAAACCGGCGCGATCGGCGCAAGCCGCCTGTCCGGAAAGTCGCGCAGGCGCGGGCAGAAGCGAAATCCCAGCATCGCGCACAGGGCGAAGACATGATCGGTCGCTCCGCCGGTGTCGGTGTAATGCTCGACGATCCTGAGATCGGTGCCATGGCTGATGAGGCCGTCGAGGACATAGGGCGCTTCATGCGTGGCGGCCGAGATCACATTGACGTGGTAGGGCCCGCGCTGATCGGAAACATGGGTGTAGAAGCTGAAGCCATGATCGACGCCATAGCGGGCGTTGATGTCGCCGCCCGATGCGCCGCGCTTCGCGCCCCTGAAGAACTGACCATCGGAACTGGACGTTGTGCCGTCGCCCCATACCCGCGAGAATGGCAGGCGGTGGTGCGCGTTGATGAGGACGGCGAGCGCCGCGCGGTAGCTCTCGTCGCGGATATAGGCGTCATGGGTCCATAGGAGTTGATCGCGCGTGACGCCCTGGCTCGCGGCGGCCATGCGCGACAGGCCGAGATTGGTGGCGTCGGCGAGGATCGTGGCGAGCAGCGCATTTTCATTGGGACATAGCTCGCCGGTGCGCAGGTTGGTGAACGCCGAAAGAAAGCCAGTTTCCTGCGCCACCTCATGTAGCAGTTCGGTGATACGGATGCGTGGCATCATCGCATCGAGCCGGTCGGCCAGGGCTTCGGCGTCGGGCGTTGCGATCGTGCGAACGGGGGATATCTGGAGGCGGCCGTCGCGGTATCGCACACCCTCCAGAGCGTCGCGCTTCAGGCTCCGGGCGAATTTCTTCAGCCGCCAGTCCAGTTCGCGGCCCCGCTGTTCGAGCCATTCGCCGGCTGTGGGTGGCAGACCAAGAGCCGACACGATCGGCTTGGCCTTCGGTTCGCTTAGCAGGTAGCTGTCGAACTGGCGGTATCCCGTCGATCGTTCCACCCAGACATCACCGGAGCGCAGCTTGTTGCGCAGATGCGCGATAGTCGCGATTTCCCAGAGCCGCCGATTGATCTTGCCGTCATCGCCCATGACGATTTTCTGCCATTCCTTGCGGAAGGGCATCGGAGCGTCGGCAGGCAGATCGCGCTTGCCCGACCTATTGAGGTCGCGCAGCATCTCGATAGCGGCAATCGTTTTCGCGCTGCCCTTTCCGGCCCTGAACTGCAGCGCTTCAAGCAGATCAGGGGCGAACTTGCGCAACGTCGCATAGCGGTCGGCCGCGACCCTCAGCGGATCAAGATTGGCGGTTTCCGCGATCGTCGCCACTTCCGGTCTGGCCTTCAGGAGGGTGTGCCATCCTACTGAGGCATCCAGGACCTCCATAGGATCTTCGCCAGTATCGACTGCATCGGTGAGCGCGTCGATCGTCCTGCGGAAGATCAGCATCAGCCGGGCCACGTTCTTCGACGTGGCGGCATAGCTGCGCGCCTGGGCGTTCTTCGCGCGGGTGAAGATGCCGCCGATCAGCTTGTCCGCCATCTCCAGGGCGCTGTCCGTCAGCCGTTCTTCAAGATCGAGCAGGAAGGCAACGAGCGTGGCGCGTCGCCGGGAGGGAATATAGCGCTCGATCATATAGGCAGGCGACGCACGGCCTTCCCTGACATATTGCCGAAATCGGTCCGCGTGGATGCGGCCCGCGACGTCGGGGGAAATGCCGATCTTCCGCACCTGCCTCAGACGGTCGAGGATCTGGCGGACGTGATCGGGCTTGGCCGCGACGGGGATGGTCTTAAGCAAGGCGAGATGGCTCATGCCGCCGGCGGCGTCGAAGAGCTGATCGAGGGCCTGGACCTGTTCGGCGCTGAGATCGGCGATCAGGGCGTGGGCGGCCTGCTTGCGCGCGCGGGCACGTCCCGCGCTGCTGGCGCGTTCGATGGTGGAGATGGACGGCAGCAAAATCCGGGCCTCGCGCAGGGCGGTGACCACGCCCATCGCAATCGTCATCCCCTTGTCGGTCGCCCATGCCGTTCTCGCGGCCGCCTCGACCATGAAGGGAATATCGGCCCGGGTTGGCCCCCGAAGCCCCAAACGCGCCGCCAGCTCACGGGCATGATCCGTCATTGTCTGATCCCGCGCCGCATAGTTGGCCAGCTCGGTTACGTGCAGACCAAGTTGCTCCGCGACGAAAGCGGCGAGATCATGGGGTATTGCTCCCCTGTCCTGTATCAACTGCGCAAGCGTGATGCCCGGGTGCCGCAGGAGCGCGAGTTGCAGCGCCACGCCCAACTGGTTCCGTCGCTCCCGTCGCGCGCCGATGATCTCGATATCGGAAGGCTCGAAGGTATAGAGCCGGGCCAAATGGTCGCGATCGGTCGGGATGGCGAGTATCTGATCGCGTTCGCTCTCGGTCAGGAGTTGATGCTTGCGCTTCGTCATGCCGTTTCCTGTCCACAAAAGGTCATCTGGGCCTATGGACAGCGAGGAGTAAAGAGACATAGTATGTGGACGGATATGGGTGGGGCGCAGCGGCTGCCCTCCATAGCGTCCACAGAACGACCGTTTGGGAGACGTGCGGCATGGGTGATATTCTGGGCTATGCCCGCGTCAGCACCGGCGATCAGGACGTTGCGGGCCAGACCATGCGTCTGGAGAAGGCTGGCGCCATCAAAATCTTCACCGATGTCATTTCAGGTAAGAGCATGGAACGGCCCGGTCTGGCTGAGCTAATCGCCTATGCCCGCAAGGGTGACACGCTGGCGGTGGTCCGCCTCGATCGGCTTGGGCGCTCGCTTGCCGAACTTCTCACCACGGTTGAGACGCTACGCGGTCAGGGCATCGCGCTCCTGAGCCTTGAAGAAAAGATCGACACTTCGTCAGCTGCCGGCGAGCTCATCTTCCATGTGTTTGGGGCCATCGCCCATTTTGAGCGACGGCTGATTTCTGAGCGAACCAGAGATGGTATTGCCGCCGCCCGTGCTAAGGGCAAACAGCCTGGCCGTCAGCCGCTGGACATGTCCAAAGTGGATGCGGCCATCAAGCTGGTCGAAGCTCGTATCTCGCCTACCGAAGCAGCGCGGCAACTCGGCATCGGCCGATCGACCATTTATCGCGAAATGCGTAGGATGGGAATCGAACGGCCCGCCTGATTAAGCGCCCGTCCGTTCGCATCGAGCGTTCGCCATGCGTTCTCGCTTAGCGTTGTTTAGCGTACTTTCCACGCTATGCCCTCCATTGGGAATGGCAATCGCGCCCGACCCCCGGCCCGAACAAGTCCAACCTTCCCCAGCAGATCCGGGTCTGGATCAAGGATGGCGGCACCGAGGTGGCAGACTGCAACTGCAGCATGATGAAGATGAGCGCGGCCAATTGCATGATGGACATGCCGGGCAAGCGCGCCATGCCTTCGGCTGGTTAAAGCGATTGCCTGGCCGATAACGAAAAGCAACCTGGCCAGGCGCGTGTCGCCGGCGGAGTATTCGCATGCTTCGCCGGCGCACGTTTTGCCCCTGATTGTTTGACGTTTCGGTCCGGCCTCCGCCGATCAGGAGAGCTCCATGCGAAAGATTTTTCTGGCGCCGCTGCTCGTGGCCATCCCGGCCGCCGTGCTGGCCGAACCCATGACGTTCGATGCCGCGCTCGACCGCGCTGCACGCGAAGCGCCGTCGCTTGCAGCGAGCGAGGCGAGCGTCGAAGCCACGCGGTCGACGGCAATTGCCGCCGGTCGGCTGCCCGATCCGACCTTGGTGGTGAGCCTCGAGAATTTCCCTGTTTCGGGGCCACCTGCTTTCACATTGAACAGGGACAGCATGACAATGTCACGCGTCGGAATCGAACAGGCGTTTCCCAATCCCGCCAAGCGCCGTGCTCAACAGGGGCGAGCACAAGCAGACATCGGCGTGGCCGAGGCCGATCTGGCGGTCGATGCCCAGAATGTGCGGCTCGAAACCGCGCTAGCCTGGGTCGATCTCTACTATGCCAAGCGGCGCCTTGCCCAACTTGAGCGGCTCGACGCGAGCCTTGGCGATCTGCAAGCTACCGTCACGGCGAGGCTCGCGTCTGGTTCGGCACGTCCTTCGCAGGCGCTTGAACCCGAGCAGTTGCGCGCAGCCATCAACGACCGTCGCAGCGAGCTCAGGGCCGATGTAACCAAGGCGCAGGCGAGACTTGCGCGCCTTACCGGCGACCCCGACTCCGATGTTACCGGGGACCCGCCGGTGCTTGAGGTGTATGGTCCTGCTTTGCGGACCCATGTGGCTTCCCTACCTCGACTTCAGGCTCTGGACGCCCGAGCCCGTGCTTCCGAGGCGGATGTCACGCTTGCCCGCGCTGACAAACGCCCGGACTGGCGGGTTGGAACATCCTATGGTCGTCGCGCTCCCGCTTATGGCGACATGGTTTCGGTCACGGTCAGCATCGATCTGCCATTCTTCGCAAAGCGCCGGCAAGATCCCTTGATCGCCGCGCGCGAAAGCGAGGCGCAACGTGCTGGGTTGATGCGCCAAGCTGGAGAGCGTGACCTCTTGGCCGAACTCAATGCCGACCTTGCGGACTATGCCTTGCATCACCAGCGGCTGATGAATGCGCGCGATACATTGGTGCCGCTCGCCAAGCGCCGGGCCGAACTCGACATGGCGAGTTACGCCGCGGGCAAGCTCGATCTCGGAAGTGCTTTGCTATCGAGCCTGGCGCTCGCCGAAGCCGAAGTCGATGCGCTTTCGCGCGAAGCCGAGGTCGCCCGCGACGCGATCCGGATCAACTACACTTATGGAGGAGTTCGGCCATGACGCTGGACAGGACAAACGCAATGCGCTGGGGCACCGGGGTGCTGGCAGTCACGATGCTTGCCGGTGGTGGCGGCTATTGGCTCGGACAAAAAGGCGGCCCGGCCACGACTGAAACGGGATCGGCCCAATCGGGTCGCAAGATCCTCTACTGGTACGATCCGATGGTGCCGGCCGAGCACTACGATAACCCCAATTCGCTCTCGTCGATGGGGATGAAGACCGTGCCCAAATATGCCGACGACGCCCCCATGGGCGATGCGATGCCCGGCGTCAGCGTCGATCCCGCTGCGCGGCAGAATCTTGGCATGCGCGTGGTCGCGGCCGAAATGGGCGCCTTGCCCTCTGCCCTCACGGTTACCGGCACGATCGACTTCAACCAGCGCGACGTGGCGATCGTCCAGGCCCGGTCCGGCGGCTTCGTCACCCGCGTCTACGCCCGCGCGCCCGGCGATGTGATCGGCGCGGGCGCGCCCATCGCCGACCTCCAGCTGCCCGAATGGGGCGGCGCGCAGACCGAGTTCCTTGCCGTGAAGAGGCTCGGCAAGCCCGAGCTGACCGCCGCCGCACGCCAGCGGCTGCGGCTGATGGGCATGTCCGATGCGCTGATCGGCGAGGTCGAACGGACGGGCCGGACCAATGGCACGGTGACGATCCGCTCGCCGATCGCGGGCGTGATCCAGTCGCTCGACGCGCGTCAGGGTGTAACGCTCGGCGCGGGCCAGACGCTCGCGCAGGTCAGCGGCATCGGCACGGTCTGGCTCAACGCCGCCGTGCCCGAGGCGCAGGCGGGTATGGTCCGCGTAGGCCAAAGCGCGAGCGCCACGCTGACCGCCTTTCCGGGCGAAAGCTTCGCCGGACGGGTGAGTGCGATGCTGCCCGCAGCGCAGGCCGACAGCCGCACGCTGACGGTGCGGATCGAACTCGCCAACCGTGGCGGACGGCTGCGACCCGGCATGTTCGCTGCTGTCGCATTGGGGAGCGAGGGAGGTCAGGCGCTGCTGGTGCCGAGCGAAGCGGTGATCAGGACGGGCGCGCGCACTCTCGTCATGCTGGCGCTCGCCGATGGACGCTATCGTCCGGCCGAGGTCCGCACCGGCCGCGAGGGCGGCGGCAAGACCGAAGTGCTGGCTGGGCTGGCCGCAGGCGAAAAACTCGTCGCCTCGGGCCAGTTCCTGCTCGATTCCGAAGCGAGCCTGACCGGCATTGCCGCCCGGCCAATCGGAGGCGGTCAGTGATCGCGGCGATCATCCGCGCCTCGGTCAGGGGACGCAATCTCGTCTTGGCGGCCGCGCTGGTGCTCACGGCAATCGGCGTGGCGGCGGTTCGGACCACGCCGGTCGATGCGCTTCCCGATCTTTCCGACGTGCAGGTCATCATCCGCACGAGCTGGCCGGGGCAGGCGCCGCAGATCATCGAGAATCAGGTCACCTATCCGATCACCTCGACGATGCTCTCGGTGCCCGGCGCGCGGGTGGTGCGCGGCTATTCGTTCACAGGCGACAGCTTCGTCTATGTTCTGTTCGACGACGGCACCGATCTCTACTGGGCGCGGAGCCGGGTGCTCGAATATCTGAGCCAGGTCCAGAGCCGCCTGCCCGAAGGAGCGACGGCCTCGCTCGGCCCCGATGCGACGGGCGTTGGTTGGATCTACGAATATGCGCTGGTCGACAGGACCGGGCGGCACGATCTCGCGCAACTCCGAAGCTTGCAGGACTGGTTCCTGCGCTTCGAGCTCAAGACCGTGCCCGGCGTCGCCGAGGTTGCGAGCATCGGCGGCATGGTCAAGCAATACCAGGTCGTGGTCGATCCGCAGAAGCTCGCCGCCTATGGCGTGACGGGCGAGGCCGTCGCGGAGGCTCTGAAGCGCGCCAATCAGGAGGTCGGCGGGGCGAGCGTCGAGATGGCCGGAGCCGAATATACCGTGCGTGCCAGCGGCTATCTCAAGACGCTCGACGATTTTCGCAGTGTTCCGCTGCGCACTACAGCGGGCGGCGTGCCAGTGACTTTGGGCGAGGTCGCGAGCGTGCAGCTCGGCCCGGAAATGCGCCGCGGCGTGGCCGAACTCAACGGCAAGGGCGAAGTCGCGGGCGGGGTGATCGTCATGCGCCAGGGGCAGAACGCGCGGGCAGTGATCGAGGGCGTTCGAGGCAAGCTCGACGAATTGAAGAAAAGCCTGCCCCCCGGCGTCGAGGTGGTCACCACCTATGACCGTTCCGGCCTGATCGATCGCGCGGTCGAGAATCTCACCAGCAAGCTGGTTGAGGAATTCATCATCGTCGCGCTCGTTTGCGCGCTGTTCCTCTGGCACGCGCGCTCGGCGCTGGTGGCGATCCTCACCCTCCCGCTCGGCATCCTGATCGCCTTCATCGTCATGCGGGCGCAGGGGCTCAACGCCAATATCCTTTCACTCGGCGGTATCGCTATTGCCATCGGCGCGATGGTCGATGCGGCGGTGGTGATGATCGAGAATGCCCACAAGCACCTGGAGCGCTGGCGCCACGACAATCCGGAAGCAGAGCCCGATGCACCCACGCGATGGCGGCTTGTCACGGATGCCGCAGCGGAAGTCGGCCCGGCGCTGTTCCTCAGCCTGTTGATCATCACTTTCTCCTTCCTGCCGATCTTCACCCTGCAGGGCCAGGAAGGCCGGCTATTCGCGCCGCTCGCCTTTACCAAGACCTATGCGATGGCGGCGGCGGCTTTCCTCTCGATCACGCTGATCCCGGTACTGATGGGCCTCCTCATCAAGGGCCGTATCCCCAGCGAGGAAGCCAATCCGATCAATCGCTGGCTGGCGTACATCTACCGCCCGGTGATCGACCGTGTGCTGGCGCGGCCGAAGCAGACGCTGATGATTGCCGCGTTGGTTTTCGCCACCAGCCTGTGGCCGATCGCTCGGATCGGCGGCGAGTTTCTGCCGCAGATGGACGAGGGCGATCTGCTCTACATGCCTTCGGCGCTGCCCGGCCTGTCGGCAGCCGAGGCTGGCCGCCTACTCCAACAGACCGACCGGCTGATCAAGACTGTCCCCGAAGTCGAGAGCGTGTTCGGCAAGGCCGGCCGCGCCGACAGCGCGACCGATCCCGCGCCCCTCGAAATGTTCGAGACCACCATTCGATTCAAACCGCAGAACCAATGGCGGCCTGGCATGACACCTGAGAAGCTGCGCGATGAACTTGACGCAAGGGTGAAGGTGCCCGGCCTTGCCAACTTCTGGATCCCGCCGATCCGCAACCGCATCGATATGCTGGCGACAGGCGTCAAGAGTCCGATCGGGATCAAGGTCGCCGGATCGAATCTTGCCGAGATCGACCGCACCGCCAAGCGGATCGAACAGGTAGTTAAGGCCGTGCCGGAGGTTTCCTCCGCGCTGGCCGAGCGGCTCACCGGCGGGCGCTATATCGACGTCGATGTCAACCGCGCCGCCGCTGCGCGCTATGGTCTCAATGTCGCCGACGTACAGTCGGTGATCTCGGGCGCGATCGGCGGCGAGACTGTCGGCCAGACCGTCGAAGGACTGGCGCGTTATCCGATAAGTGTGCGCTACCCGCGCGAACTGCGCGACAGCATCGACAAGCTCGCCAGCCTGCCGGTGCTGACCTCCTCGCGTCAGCAGATCACGCTCGGAACCGTCGCGACCGTCAACATTAGCGATGGCCCGCCGATGCTCAGAAGCGAAAACGGCCGGCCTGTCACCTGGATCTACGTCGATGGGCGCAATAGCGACATGCAAACGCTGGTCGGCGACATCAACCGCGCGATCACGAGCAGGGTCGTGCTGCCGCCCGGCGTCAGCATTTCCTACACCGGCCAGTACGAGTTCCTGGTCCGCGCCAAGGAACGGATGAAGCTGGTAATCCCGGTGACGCTCGCGATCATCTTTGCGCTGCTCTACCTCACCTTCCGCCGCTGGGACGAGGCGCTGCTGATCATGGGCACCCTGCCCTTCGCGCTCACCGGCGGGCTGTGGCTGCTCTACTGGCTTGGCTACAACCAGTCTGTCGCGACTGCGGTCGGGTTCATCGCGCTGGCCGGCGTCGCCGCCGAGTTCGGGGTGGTGATGCTCATCTACCTCAAACAGGCGCTCGAAGCGCGCCACGATGGCGATGTCGCTGCCGCCGTGCGCGAAGGCGCGCTGCTGCGCGTGCGCCCCAAGGCGATGACCGTTGCCGTAATCCTCTCCGGCCTGCTGCCAGTGCTTGCTGGCAGCGGCGCGGGCTCTGAAGTGATGAGCCGTATCGCCGCGCCGATGGTCGGCGGCATGCTCACCGCGCCACTGCTCTCGATGCTCGTCATTCCGGCAGCCTATCTACTGATGCGCCGGCGATCTCGACCCCATGTTCAACCCGAAGGAGACGTGTAGTGAAGAAAACCCTGACGATTGCGGTCGGCCTCTCGGCTATTGCCACGCTCACCGCCTGCAAGAAGGAAGCGGAAGTGCCGAAGCCGTCCCAGAGCGCTGCCGCCGATGCTGGCACCATATCCGGCATGCCGAAAGCAACCGCAATGAAGCACGGCATGGCTGCCGGCACGGTCACTGCCATCGATACCGCGAAAGGCACGATCACGCTTGATCACGGTGCCATCACCGGCCTGGGCTGGCCAGCCATGACGATGGGCTTCGCGGCTAGGCCGGAAATACTTTCCGGGATCAAGATCGGCGACAAGGTGGACTTCGAGATTGATTGGGATGGCAAGGACGGAACGGTGACGAAGATCGCAAAATCAAGATCTTGAAGTTGGGAGGCAAGCCAAAATCGATGTTGATGTAAAAGCGGAACAACCTGCAATTCTAAGAGAGCGCTCCTGACCCACAACGCCAGCATTGCTGACGAGTGTCCTCAGCGCCAGTTGCTCCAAACCATCGGAAATCTTGGGTCGGCCGATGTGGATCAACACGCGGTCTCATTTGCGGAGTGCTACATTATGGCGATTGCTTAGGCCTGTGCATTAATCGGCAGCGTCAATCCGCCGAGGATCTTGCATTCGGCGACCATGCCGTTCTGACACGCCTCTATCAGCCGATCCAATTCGCCGCGGAGAACCGTCAAATCGGCGATCTTGCGGTCGATCGCGGCAATCTGTTTGCAGGCAAAAGATCGCCTTGCAGGACCGTTCGGGATGGTCGGCAAGCGCCAGCATTTCCGGGACAATATCCAGCAGATGTCCTAGACTGCGGCTTTTACGAATGAAGGTCAGGCCCCGGACATCTGCTTCATCTTGGCTCCTTCGTTACTACGACGAAGCCCCAACCCTGCTTAAATCACAGCCTCAAATCTGTGCCATTGGTGCTGACAGGGGACAACCCTTGCGCCTCAAGTGCCTTGTCAGATTGATCACATTCGAAGCCAACGATACAAAATCTGAACTCAGAGCGAAAAAGGCTCCGGCCATCAAATTGTGGACCAGCCAAAAAGGAGCGCCGACAAGGAAGAGCGCCTTCATACGGTGAGTAGATGTCTGGAGTCGTGCGAAAGTTGCCAATGAGCTACCAATGAAGACCAATACCGAGGCCATTCCATGCCATGTGGCCACGGAGAGAGAAATCAATATAATGAAGCTCGCTCCATAAAGTCTTGTAACAATATAACGATCTTTTACGGCGATAGAAATAGCGAGCTGAGAACACGCAATAAGGCATGCTATCGCGGCCGTAGGCGAGCCAATAGCCAAAAAATAGAGCGCAAATGCTGCAGATCCTGAACCTTGAATCTTAACCGATGTTCGATAATCCACAAAAAATGGCCATGCAAATACACAACATATGGCTATTATGCCGAACACAGTCGAAATCATTACCAAACCCACGAGGTTAGTATATTATTTGCATATTGCTTTATAATATATATATGAATTTTCATATTAGACGTATACAGTGGCGTCCTTAAATTTCCTATTCTGAGAAGATAAGTGGTTCTATGTACAGATAGACCCAGGGCGTCTGTGGTTGCCGCCCTTGGTGCAAGTGAGTAGCCCCTAGCCCGGCTTATTCATGACAGCGGCGTAGTTTGCCTTGATTGGCGGGCGACGGCACTGGCGGCGTGGACGGGACGAGCGTTTCCGTTGCGCCTTTTTCATCGCGGAGGTTCGAGGGGCTTGCGGGATTGAAGGAAGGGTCTCGGGCGTTCGGCGGCACGGCCGCGCTGGCTATGTCGGTGCGGGCCTGAGCGCGGTTGCGATTGTCTGGAAGGCTGCGGCATCAGGGCATGCCGAGGCGAAGGCGATCCGGATGCGGGTGGCGCTTTCGATGACGCGGGCGGCGACATTGAGCAGCCGCAGGCTCAGTGTGGCGAACTCGGCGGTGGCGAGCGCGGTTGCTTTGGGGATCTCCTGCTGGATGCGCCATGTATGGACGACCCCTGCGGCGCAAGAGCTTTTGTTTAGCGATGAGCACCGGTCGGGTGCATCCATGTATTCGGCCTGTTCGCGCAGCACCGCATGGCTGCTGGCCCTGATGAAGTCCGCAGGCTGGCTCCCTAATCACGTCATCGCGCTCGCAGCGCTGTGACCCCCTGGGTTTTGCCGACCCCCGGTCTGACCGGTTTGTCATCACTACTCAGCTACTCCTACGCCATCCTGCCACCGGCGTTACCCGGCAGCGCGGACGACGGTCATGCGGCCTGCGCCGCATAGACTTCTTTGCGCGACATCACCGCCCAAGCGATACGGGCTGTTTTGTTGGCGAGCGCGACCGTCGCGATCTTCGCAGGCTTGCGTTCCAGGAGCTGTGCCATCCAGGGCTGCCGGTCGGCGTTCTTGCGCGTCATACGCATCACCGCGGTCGCGCCGACCACAAGCCGCCGCCGTAAGTAGCCATCTCCCTGCTTGGTTATCCCACCCAGGCGTTCCTTGCCGCCGGAACTATTTGCTCGAGGGGTAAGTCCCAGCCATGCCGCAAACTGGCGGCCGGGTCGGAACAGCGACGCATCTGGCACTGCGGCCGAGATAGCCGACGCGGTGATCGGGCCGATACCCGGGATCGTGGCGAGCCGACGGCTTGTCTCATCGGCGCGATGCCAAGCGAGGATCTGCGCCTCCAACCTGTCGATCTCACTGGCGAGCGCCCTCATCTGAGCAGCGAGCCCGTGCAACGCGGAACGAGCGTGAGCAGGCAGACCTTCTTGTTGGTCATGCAGCGCTTTGAGCATCGCGGTCACACCGCCGACGCCTATCCCTGTCACGATGCCGTACTCGGCCAGGTGACCTCGCAAGGCGTTGATGAGCATGGTTCGCTGCCGCACCATCAGGTCGCGGCTCTTGTGCACCATCAACACCGCCTGCTGTTCGACTGACTTTACCGCAACGAACCGCATCGTCGGGCGCATTACCGCCTCGCAGATCGCCTCTGCATCTGCCGCATCGGTCTTCCCGCGCTTCACATAGGGCTTCACGTAGGCGGGCGGCATGAGCCGGACTTCGTGGCCCAATGCGATTAGCTCGCGAGCCCAATGGTGCGCGGATGCGCACGCTTCCATGCCGACCACGCAGCCCGGAAGGTCGGTGAAGAAGCCGATAACCTCCGCGCGCCTCAACTTCCGCCGCACCAGAACGGCTCCGTCGCTGCCGATCGCATGTACCTGAAAAACGTTCTTCGCCAGATCCAATCCGACGGTGGCAACCTCCTGCTTTATGTGACGACTCCTAGACGTGGACCTACAACGGCCGCATCATTGCACAGCTGCGCTGGTGCAGGGGCCGTCCACGCCATCACGTCAGCCAGAAGATGACGGCTGCGGCGATAGAAGGCGCTGCCGGTAGAGCATGGTGTCGTGGGGGATCGGGAACTTGCGGTTAGCCTTTGACGGGATGCAGGCGGCAATGCCGCGTGCGGCCAGGCCGGTAAGCAACCAGTCGGCATCGTATCAGCGGTCGGCCAGCAGCGCCTAGCAGGGCGTCAATCATCAACCCGCGTCACTCCGTGCGATAACGGGAAGTAAGGCTCGATCCGGCGAATCTGCGCCTCGGATGAGGGGTAGTGAACTGCCCTGCGTAGTAGATCTAGAGGCCAATCGCCATTTCCATGGAGGAATTGATGTTCCGCAACGCAAATCTTTCCACCGATGTTCGGATACATTCCATGCTTAATAGCGCAAAGTCTGGTGCTGGCTGCCTCTTCCCAGTCCCGGCCGACAATATGCAGCGCTTCTTTTCCGATGCAATGATTTCCCAGCTCCTGGAGGGCAGCCGGAAGGTGACCGGGTTGACCGATTTAAGGTTGGCGCCGATGATGGTGTATGCTGCCGCAGATGGCAAGCTGCCCGTCGCCCCCTATGTTGCGCCCCTTCCGCTTAGAGCCCGTAAGTTCCGCGGTCACACCGCCTCTGGCGACAGCCCTCGCGGTCAGGGCAGTTATGCCTCCAGGGGCCTGTAAGAGGGTGCCGGGCATCATATCAATTGCGGTCAAGCTAGGTCTGTATATCGATCTGATGTTACTTATCGGACTACCGATGTTTGCTTTATATGCGTTGCGCGGGACGGAGCATTGGTCTCGTCCCAACTTGGCCTTACAATCGATCTTGGCGACGCTTGCTCTAGTGGGCATTGGATTGTCAAGCCTGAGCATGATGCCTTTAGCAGAGTCTGCCGGTGGTGTGCTGGTCGCACACGTCAATCGCACTTCTGTCAGTCCTATGTTATCGAGCATCGCGAGTGGCACAATGTGGCAAGTGCGCGTAACTGCACTCGTGCTCGGGCTGTATTTTTCCATTCTGGGATGGCGTCGGACCACATTCGCACTTTGTTCGATCTCCGCGACGGCCGCAATTGCACTTGCGACTATGGCCTAGGTGTTTGGTCCCGGCATTTGATGGTGTAAATTTGTCATCGTCACAGCAGAGCGATCTATGGGACGCCGAATACGACGGTTTAAGAAACGCGAGGTCAAGCGTCGAGAAGGCGTAGCTTCTTCGCCTGTTCGATCACTAGCCTTACACCCTCAGCTGACCACGAATGGCCGCCTCGCGCCGTTGGCTCGCGCAAATCGCGCGACAACCACACTGCTATCTCGCGAAGCGAAGAATCCGGACGGGTTTTGATTCGATCTGCCACTAGCCGCGCTGCCCGCGTATCAGGTGGCAATCGTGGAGCCGGCTCGAGAATGCGTGGATCGACATATCCCGATCTCGCGAGCATTCGACAGGCCTTGACCAGTGTCCGTTCGCTAAATGATCGCACAGGCGGAGTTATGGCGTGAATCTGTCTGAGCACCAGTGCCCAGGGAAGATGCGGCCGAAATCGCTCGACAGTGGGCAGCCAGCGATGGCGGCCATCTAACAAGGGGTCAGTTCTGGCTGAGGGCGGAATGACACCCTAAGCGGCGGAGTCCTTGGGCCAAAGGTACTCACCAGTGAGAAGGATGTGGGCCCACCCGAGCGGCGAGATAT
>Ga0209815_1000566_pt1 | contig 27315 bp, 28 predicted proteins | sample CoawatmetaG00DNA_FD_187507 | JGI IMG/M metagenome (GOLD analysis project Ga0209815, IMG submission 187507) | Marine microbial communities from the West Antarctic Peninsula - Coastal water metaG002-DNA (SPAdes) (version 2) | ecosystem: Environmental > Aquatic > Marine > Coastal ...
CATTGGGGGCGTTGACGGTCCTGCAAGACGGTGACGCTGCTACACAAAAAAATGCACAAAATTTGACAAATAACGCCAGTAATATCAAGGCGGCGCTCTATTTTCTTGGCGTTGATGCCGTCGGTCTGTCTGCCTGTCCTGATTATGCCTACTATAGCCACGATGCGACAGGCGAGACGATTACGCCTTACCACAGCAACGCCATTTCCATGATCATCGACCAAGGCCACGAGACAATGGAAGGTGCGTCTGGCGACGATTGGATCGCTTGCGCCCAATCAATGCGCGCCTACCTTCGGTTTTCGCTGCTCGGTGGCGTTCTGGCGCAACATATTCGCAATCTCGGCTATACAGCCCGCGTCCATTCGGTGATGGATGACGAGGTTTTGCACCCGCCGCTGTTATTGCTGTCGGGTCTGGGCGAGGTCAGCCGCATTGGCGAGGTCATCCTAAACCCATTCCTTGGACCACGCCTCAAATCCGGTATCGTCACCACAAATATGCCGATGACCCATGACAAACCGATTGATTTTGGCCTGCAAAAGTTCTGTGAAGCCTGCAACAAATGCGCCCGTGAATGCCCGTCAGGTGCGATCACGGCGGGCCCAAAGTTGATGTTCAACGGCTATGAGATTTGGAAATCCGACAGTCAGAAATGTACCACCTACCGTGTCAGTCAAAAGAACGGCGCGATGTGTGGGCGGTGTATGAAAACCTGTCCGTGGAACCTTGAAGGGCTTTTCGCCGAAGCCCCTTTTCGCAAGCTTGCAATGGCAGTTCCCCAAGCGGCCAAGGCATTAACATCATTGGATGATAAGTTTGGGAACGGATCGATAAACACCGTGAAAAAATGGTGGTGGGATCTGGAAATGATCGATGATGGTGCATACCGCCCTGCCCGCGATCCGGTAAATGCGCGAGACTTGCAGCCTGATCTTGACCTAAAATTCGCAGACCAAACGCTGGCTGTTTATCCCGCGCCGCTTGCGCCGCCCCCCTATCCTTGGCCATTCCCGATGGACCGCGAGGCAGGCATTCAAGCTTACGGCGAGATGATCACTGCTGATGAACACCGCGTACGGCGCGCCGCCGGCACCCCACCCGAGCATGTCTATACCGCAAATTCCGGCGATACCCCTGTTTTGCCGTTGATCGTGACGAAGGCTGATCCGCTGACCGACAGTATCACGCTCTATGAGCTGTCTGACCCCAACGGCGCCGATTTGCCGCATTTCAGCGCCGGCGGACATATCGACGTTGTCGTCGCGCCTGAATTCTTTCGGCAATATTCGCTGTCGGGTGACCCTGAGAACCGCAAGTCTTACCAGATTGCCGTCCTGCGAGAGGACACAGGGCGCGGTGGATCAAAGCTAATGCATCGCATTTTCACCGAGGGCCGGCGCGTGTTTGCGTCCAAACCGATCAACCATTTCCCGCTGATCGAGGACGCGGCGCACAGCTATTTGATGGGTGGCGGGATCGGCGTTACGCCCATGATCGCAATGGCGCACCGTTTGCATGCATTGGGGCGTCCATTTGACTTGCATTATAGTGTGCGCACGCGGGCCGACGCCGGATTTATCGCCTTGCTCGAAAAACAGCCATGGGCCGGTCGCGCGCATGTTCATATCAGTGACGAGGGGTCGCGCGCCGACCTAAACCTCGCGCTTAAACCGCATACAGGCGCGCATGTTTATACCTGCGGGCCCGACCTATACATGACGGGCGTTATGGATGCCGCCGCCGAAAATGGGTTTTCTGAGGAACAGCGACACCTAGAATATTTCGCCGTGCCTGACGCGCCTGACTACGAAAACCATCCGTTTTCGTTACGGCTGCCGGACGGGCGGAAAATTGATGTCGCGGCCGATGAACCCGCGTCAGATGCATTGCTGCGTGCGGGCGTGCATGTTGATGTGAAATGCGCCGATGGACTGTGCGGCGTGTGCAAATGTACGGTGACCGACGGAGAAGTAGAGCATCGCGATTTTGTGCTGTCGCAGGCCCAACGGCAAACCACGATGATATTATGCCAAAGCCGCGCCGCAGGCCCCGATGGCGAAATTACGATTCGGATTTAAGTCCAATGCACCGCCTCTGCGCCCGGTAACGCAAAGCGCGCCATCAGCGGTTGATCGTACTTCAAGCTATGAAAATCGCAAAATTCCATCACCCAAGAATCGTCCATCGTTAAGAAATCGAGGACAGCCGCCTGAAACGCTGGAGCCGAAGCTTGCGTGCGCAAATCTTCGACAGACCCGCCAGTGGCGCCCAAAAACACGGGGCAAAGTTCTTCATTCCCAACGAGCCAACCAAGGGCCTGCAGGGCAATCGTCTGTGCATTTTCTGGTGACATGATCAATTCCTTACGCAGATGGAAACCGTTTTTTAACTTTTAGCCCTCAGGGTGGCCTTGTCAGCGTGGTAGAAACCACATGGAAGGATCATAGATATGACCGGTCGCATTTTGATTGTCGATACTGTTCCAACGAACAGGATTGTGTTGAAAGTAAAAATGCTCGCCGCTCAATTCAGTGTAGATGCATGTGGATCACGTAAAGATGCCGAACTCGCCATTGCCCACAAAAAGCCTGATCTTATTTTGATCAATTTATCCGACCCAACTGAAGACCGGCATGGATTTTGCCGCGAGCTAAAAGAGAACCCTGATACCGCTGCGATTGCAATAATTTCGGTTGGGGTCATAGATACTGCGCGCGCGCGGTTTGCTGCTCTTGATGCTGGCGCTGATGATGTTCTGCCGCGCCCGATCAATGACGCACTGCTGTTGGCTCGTATGCGATCATTGCTACGCGTACGGCATGCACGCCACGAATTAATGTTGCGGGACGGAACCAGCCGCGCGCTTGGCTTTGAAGAAGCCCGCAGAAATTTTGATGCAACTGCGCGTATTGCTTTTTTGTCGCGCCATACGATCAGCGGCGATGCTCTTGCCGCCCAATTAGACAGTGGGCTTGCGGTTCCGGTCACGCGGCTTGAAACCGACAAAGTGCTTGCCAACTCAGTGGCACCTGTTCCCGATCTGTTTGTGATCGATGGCACCCAAGACAATGACGACGGACGCGCTGTGTTCAGGTTGATTTCTGATCTGAGATCACGCGCGGAAACCCGTTTGTCTACGTTATTTGTGATCTTGCCTCGCAACGAACCCGATATCGCAGCAATGGTTTTGGACCTTGGCGCAGATGACGCCGTGAGCCTTGATATCTCAGACGGTGAAATGGTGTTGCGGGCCAGGGCGCTGGTGCGTCAAAAATTGTTGCATGACAAATTGCGCGACACAGTGCGTAACGGCTTGCATGCTGCTGTTACCGATCCGCTTACTGGGCTATACAATCGGCGCTATGTCGAGCCGCATTTGTCCCACATGGCCGAGCAGGCCCGCGTGTCACAGCGCGAATTCGCAGTGATGATGTTGGATATTGACAATTTCAAGTCGATCAACGACCGCAATGGACACGCAGCAGGAGACAAGGTTCTCATTGAGATTGCCAATCGATTGCGCGAGAACTTACGGGCGATTGATCTTGTCGCACGGATTGGTGGTGAGGAATTCATGGTCGCCATGCCAAATACAAATAATGAACAAGGCCATATTGCCGCTGATCGGCTACGCAAATTGATCTCGGCGCACCCGTTCTCGCTTGGAACCGACAAGCCGCAATTGAACGTCACAATGTCCGTGGGCGTCGCCGTAGGTGGGCTTGAACGACTGAATCGCGTTCAAATCGATTCAATGTGCAACCTTGCCGACGAGGCGCTTTATGCAGCCAAGTCTGCTGGGCGCGATAAAGTCGCAATGAGCGAACGGCTCGCGTCTTAAGGCTTCCCGCGTTCCAATTTATCAGCGAGCGTTGCCCGTTCATCCGCTGACATGGCAGTCAAATGCGCGACAAAAGCAGTCTGCGCATTTTGTTGCACGCGCGTTGAACGATTGCGCAACTCGGCAATCAATCCCGTAAGCGTGTCGGGGTCAAACGGTTCTGCCCGCAACGCCTCAGCAATTGCCCCAAGTTGCAATTTCACAGCGTCCCGCGACAGTGGACGCGGTCCATTGCGGCGCATCGCTTCGCTAATTGCACGCCGATCATCGCGGTCAAGAACCCGCCCCAAGGCCCCGAATTCAAACGACATCCGCTGTGGTGGTCCGGCGTGGCTGCGACCCGAAAGTGTCAGTCCGACCACCGCCCCAATCACCGCTACATTGAGCGCAAGTGATACAACCAATACGATCCGCAAAAGCGACCGTGGTTTCGATTTTTCGCTATCCATCAAGCAAACCTTCCGCAAAATAATCGCTGGTGTCACTGAGCAAATCGATTGAGACAGGCGACCCGATCAGATCAGCGGTCCAAGTTGCCACTGACGCGGGTGGTGCGATACCCACCCAGATACCAGCAACGCCTGCCATCGCCAATCCGCCAACTGAAGGCCATCCGCCGATCAAGTCCAGAAACGCGGGCCAAAGGCGCGGCTTGGGCGCGGCCACGGGCTGCACGAGCATATCAGCAGCATCCGCCAGAACGCGCGCCATCAAATCATCGGGCACCGCAGGCGATTGCGTTCGTGCCTGCGCAAACAGGGCATCGATCATATCGTCATCAGATTTAGTCATCATCATATCCTAACTCAGCTTTGCGCCCCTGCAAAATGTCCTTCAATGCCCGTTTGCCACGTGCGGTCAAACTTTCGACCGACCGCAGGCTGATATCCATGACTTCGGCGATCTCAGGGTTGGACAAACCTTCGAGATGTCGCAGCGAAACGGCCTGTGCTTGCCGTTCTGGCATTTGAGCCAACGCATCCGATAATGCTGAATATCGCGCCTTGTCTTGGATCTGCCCCGGCGCGCTGCGTTTTGGGTCGGCGGGTTCCGCAATCTCGTCGAGCCGGACATTGCGCCGTTTGCGCAGCCGGTCGGTGCAAAGATTGGCCGTCACGCGGTACAACCACGTTGTGACTTGTGCCTCGTCTTGCCGCCAATCGGGCGCGATTTTCCACAACCGCATTAACGCATCTTGTGACACATCCTCGGCTTCGGCTTGGTCCGACAGCATCCGTGTTGCTTGTGCCAAAATTCGTGGCAACACACGCGCGGTTAAAACGCGCGCCGCATCCATGTCCCCTTGGGCATAGGCCAGCAGCAATGCGGCGTCGGGTGCGTCGCGCCAAGATCCCAATTGGGTCGTCATAGGTAACTATTGTATCCACACTCATTTATCACAGCAATGGATGAGGCACTGAAGCGCCCCATCCTTTTGGTCTATTAGCCACGCCCTTTGTGGCCTTTGTGGCCTTTGTGGCCACGGTCGCCACGCTTCTCAACGGCCGCATCAAATTCCTCTTCAGAAATTTCGCCGTCATCGTCGGCGTCGGCATGTGACAGCATACGCTCCGCATCTGGCCCTCGACGGGTCATCTCGTCGGCTTGCAATTCACCATCACCGTTCTCGTCCATCCGAGAGATCATACGTTCAGCGCGCCGCGTGGCGTCGCGGTCACGTGCAGCCACCATTTCCTCTAGTGACAAAGCGCCGTTGCCGTCGGTATCAATCGCGTCAAAGCGGGCTTGGCCTGCAGCCTCAATTTCGGCCAAGGTCACTGTGCCACTGCCGTCGGTGTCCAGTGTAGCAAAATCAGGTGCGTCATGTTGCTGTCCACGTCCCGCTGCAGATGCATCCATCGCTGTCAAAGTCAGGCCTGCGGCCATTGCGGCAATTAGTAATGTCGATTTCATTGTTCAGTCCTTTGTGGGTTTGCGCATCGTTTGCGCTGTTGACCCTCCTTCAACGCATCCCAGAAAACTTCCCGTCGGAATTTCTTGAAAAAACTTTTGATCACTTGCGGCATCGGGCCGCAATCGGGCGCTATGGGCTTTCCAAAAGGCGTGAAAAGCCTCATCTGTTTATCAGCATTGTATTTGAGGCCCGCCATGACCGATCTCGCCATTATCGACCGCCCGACCAAGCCCGCAATGTTGCGCGGACTGCGCCGCCGTTGCCCCAACTGCGGCGAAGGGCATTTGTTTGATGGGTATCTCAAGGTCGTGGATGAATGCCCCGTGTGTGGCGAAGATTTGCATCATCACCGCGCCGACGATGGACCCGCATATCTTACGATCCTCGTGGTCGGACACTTGCTTGCTGTTCTCATCCACTTCACTTGGTCCAATTTTCGACCAGAACCGATGGTGATGGCCACTGTGTTCAGCGTAATTTGTGTTGGTCTTTCACTGTATCTTTTACCCCGCATGAAAGGCCTTGTTGTTGCGATCCAGTGGTCCAAAAAAATGCACGGTTTTGGCAACGGCTAACATGACAACCGACACACCCATTCGCGACGCAGCCACGATAATCATCGTGCGCAACAGATCCACTGCCCCTGCCGTCTTAATGGGTCAACGCGGTGCCAAAGCCGTTTTTATGCCAGGCAAGTTCGTGTTTCCCGGCGGGGCGATTGACCCCAATGATGCAGATGTAACAACAACCGCCCTCCCTGCAGCCTGTGCATCACGCTTATCCGATCGTTCAACCTTGCCCCCGATGGCTATTGCCGCCGCTGCAGTCAGAGAGCTGTGGGAAGAAACCGGACAGGTTCTAGGTCACCCAGCACCTTGGCCCTCACCGCCCCAAGGGTGGCGCGGGTTCGCGGCAACGGGTCACATACCCAATGCCGCCGCACTTACATTTTTCTTTCGCGCAGTGACACCAACGGGCGCACCACGGCGATTTGATGCGCGGTTTTTAGTGGCCGATGCAAATGATCTTTGCACCGATCCCGATGATTTTTCAGGCGCAGAAGATGAGCTTTCACATCTGCAATGGGTGCCACTCGCCAAGGCCCGCGACTTTGATCTGCCGTTCATCACCCAAGTCGTGCTTGCTGAATTGATGCAATACTTGCCGGACAACGGATCACCCAAATCGGTGCCGTTTTTTGCAAATGAGGATGAACAGCATCTAGTTCACCGGCTAAACGGCGCATCGCCGCTTTAGGCGAAAAGCACCAACAGAACGATGCTTGCTGTCAAAATCAGCAACCCCTGCCATTCGCGTGGCCCTATCTTTTCGCCAAAAACAAACGCGCCAATGATCAGCGAGAACAGCAGTTCAATCTGTCCGAGTGCATTGACGTAGGCCACGTTTTGCAAGGTAAACGCCGTGATCCAGCCATCGACGCCAACCCAACAAGCCCCGCGACCCGCCAAGCCCGCAACACCCGCATGATCTCTCCGCTTTCGCGCCACACCAACCAAACAGTCATTATCGCGGTTTGGAATGCGGTGACAAACGCCAAGGTGATCAACGCGCGGTAAAGCACATCACCGTCCGCAATTGACAGCGACGCACCGCGATACCCGTTGCCTGAAAACCCGAACATCAAACCTGACATCAACCCAAGTGCTGTCCCTTTGTTCAGCACGCGTTTAAGCCAAGTCCCTTGCGCACGTGGTGGGTCAGACAGCAACAGCACGCCAACCAGCACAATCAAAATCGCCCCCAGCGCAGGCAGGCTTATGACGTCACCGAGCACCGCAAAACCGATCAGCGCGCTTAACAAAACTTCGGTTTTCTTAAATGTGATTCCGACGGCAAAGTTTCGGTGCATGAATAGGGCCACCACACACACCGTGCCAAGGATCTGGGTCACGCCTCCCAATACTGCATAGGCGTAAAATTGGGTAGGCACCGTTGGCACGCCCTGCCCCGACATCGTGGCATATGCCCAAGCAACGAATGCCACAAGCGGCGCCGAATACACAAATCGCGCAAATGTGGTCCCAGCCGTCGACAGCTGTGTGTCCTTTAACTGCTTTTGCAGCATGAACCGCAGAGTCTGCGCCAACGCCGCGCCTAGCGTGATCGGTATCCATAATTCCATAAACGCTCTTAACGCGCCTAAGGCTCTTTTTGCCAGAGCGGATGCGCCACCGGATCTTTTCTGCGCCATGCATATGCGCGCATTATCGCGCCATAAGACGGGTAGACATACCCTCCATTACACCGCAAATAATGTGCCCTGTTGGACCGATAAAGTTGTGGCAATTGGAACCAAGGCACCTTTGGATGCATATGATGCACGACGTGTAGGTTGTTGTTCAAAAACAAAAAACCAAACAATCCTCCCCTTTCAACAATCACGCTGCGATGGGATGATCGTTCGGCAGGTTGATGTTCCAAAAACGTGCGTAGTTTGAGGATCGACAATGCGAGGTAGACCGCAAAACCGTAGGTCCACAACGACTGCGGGCTAAGGATGACAATACAAAGCACGATACCAACTGCAGGCAAATGCCCAGCCCATTGTCGCACCGTTGTTGGCGTCCGGCCGCACCATTCGCTTTGCGCAAACGCGATCAACCCAATGACCGGCCCGATGATCAGCCGACCCATCAACGTATTATTCAGCATCAGCGCGCCTTGCACCACGCGTGGCATACTGTTCCAGACACGCTGATCAACAAAATTTGTCTCGGGATCATCGTAAGGATCGGTCAGCAGCGCATCTTGGTGATGGGCCAAATGCGTATCGCGAAACCGCGTAAACGGGATGACGAGCGACAACGACAACCAGACCAGCGCCATATTTTTACGGGCGCTTTTAAAAGGATGTCCATGCAATACTTCGTGTTGAAGCGATGCATGCAACGCAATCGTGACACCCAAAAGCGGGCTGGAAATCCACCAGTGGCCTACAAAAAGCAGCCCCGCCCAAGCCGCGTAAACGAAGATAATAAGCGCAAGAGTTGGCCAAGAAAATTTGTTATCCATAGGTCACCCTATGCCACTGCCAGTCAGATGCGCAGTCGGACATCAGTTCACAAATATCAAATTATGTGTATAAAAACATCTATGGTGACAAATATTGACAAATATTCCCGCGCAGTTTTGTTTCGTAGTCGGTTGGCAACGGCCATCACGCTTGCGGGATCAAACCAAAGCAAATTAGCACGACAAGCAGGCGTCGATCGATCCACGCTTTCTCAGCTGCTTAAAGACACTGGTGCACGACTGCCTAACGCGCAGCTTGTGGCCGGATGCGCCTCTGCTTTGGGTGTCAGCGCGGACTGGCTTTTGGGCCTGTCAGATCGCCCCGAGCAAGCCGCCGAGTTGGTCGCAGCCGCCATGTCGATGACCCAAGCGCCGCGCGCATTGATCGATGACGCGATTTTCGCATGGCACCAAGAGGCGGAAGGCTACAAAATTCGACATGTCCCTGCGGGCCTGCCAGATATGCTTAAGACCGATGCCGTGCTACGCTGGGAGTACGAACCAGCGTTGGGCAAGACCACTGATCAGGCGGTCGGTGCCAGCCGTGATCGGCTGCAATGGATGCGTCAGGCTAGGTCCGACTATGAAATCGCGTTTTCAGAATGCGAGCTGACCAGTTTCGCCCGCGCCGAGGGGTATTATACCGGTATTCCAGTGGCCTTACGTCGCGCACAATTGGAAAATTTCCGCGATCTCAATGCCCAATTGTATCCTTCAATGCGGCTTCATTTGTTTGACGAGCGCCAGCTATTTTCTGCACCTGTAACGGTCTTTGGGCCCCTCTTGGCAGTGATCTATTTGGGTCAAAACTATTTGGTGTTCCGCGACCGCGACAGGATTGCCGCGATGACCGAGCATTTTGACGTGCTCGTCCGTGCGGCATCAATTCCGCCACGTGATGTCGGGCTGTTCATCGACAAACTGCTGGCCGCGCTACCTTAAACCTTTGGATCAGGGTTTTCCGTATGACCATCAACCGAGATAACCTGCCCAGACACCATGCGCGATACATTCGTGCCGAGGAACACAGCCATGTTTGCGATGTCAGTTGCCTCGACGAAACTGCGCATTGATGTCCCGACCGCGTAGCCGTCATAAACCTGATCACGGGTCATGTTCTTGGCGGCGGCTTCACGTGCCAACACGCCTTCCATGCGATCACCTTCGACAGCACCCGGACAGATCGCATTGGCGCGGATGCCAAATGGGCCCAATTCCATTGCAGCGGTTTTCATCAACCCAATAATCGCCCATTTGGCCGCCGAATAGGGTGCGCGGTTCGGGTATCCGTAGATGCCCGCCGTCGACGACGTATAGATAATTGCGCCCTTGCCCGCCGATTTCATCATCGGGGCGGCGTATTTTGTCGCTAAAAATGCGCCCTCCAAATTGACGGAAACACAGGCCCGCCAATCTGTCAGGTCCACGTCTTCAATCGCCGCCGTTGGCCCAGCAATTCCAGCGTTTGCGCAAAGCACATCAAGCCCGCCAGCAGCATCAATCTGCGCGAACAGTGCGGCAACTGCCGGTTCATCATTTGCGCTCACTGCATGGCAATGCCACGCGTCAGGTAGCGCATCCAGCGCGGCTGTATCAATGTCAGTGACCCAAACCTCGAACCCTGCGTCCGCATAAGCCTGCGCCATCGCGCGACCGATACCGGACGCACCCGCAGTGATCAACGCGCGGGTCATTTGGCACCTACGGCTTTACCTGCCCCTTCAGGCACGGGTAGTTTCGCATGTGCATCGGCGATTTGGCTCAGCTTGACGGCAATTTGAGGCGTCGGATCAGACGCACGGCGCGTCGCAAGATCAACGTGGATCAGCATGTGTTCACCCGTCGCAAGCAACCGGTCATCCGCGTACATCCGGTGGAACAGATGCATCTTTTTGCCAGCCCCCAACAAAATTTGGGTGTCAATATGGATGCGCGCGCCAGCGTGGACCTCATCCAAATGCCGGATATGTGTCTCGGCGGTAAAATAGCTGCCGCCGTTGGCGATATAATCTGCATCACAGCCGACGATATCCATCAGCCGATCAGTCGCATCACCAAAGGCCTGCAAATACCGCGCTTCGTTCATGTGGCCATTATAGTCGGTCCAATCAAGCGGAATGGCGCGACGAACAGTCTCCAGCGGCATAGACACGTCAGCAGGCATCGCGGCAGGCTGACCCAAGCGGACATCTTGGGCATTCAGTAATGCGCCCGCCCCAAAGTCCTGCGCCTTAAGCCCGCGCAGGATCGTCACAAGGTTATTGTCGCGCGCGCGTTCCAATTCACGAATACTCATATGGCCCGATTGGTCGTCAGATTGGCCTGCGATCTTATCAATCAGGTCCTCTGTCAGCTCTGGGACATCCATTAGCTTGGTCCATGGCCACGACAGGCACGGGCCAAATTGTTCAATAAAATGACGCATCCCAGCCTCGCCGCCCGCAATGCGGTAAGTCTCGAACAAGCCCATCTGCGCCCAGCGCAAGCCAAATCCATAGCGGATGGCGTTGTCGATTTCTTCGGTGGTCGCAATGCCGTCTTTGATCAACCAAAGCGCCTCGCGCCAAACGGCCTCTAAGAAACGGTCCGCAATATGGGCATCAATTTCGGCACGGACATGCAGCGGGTACATGCCAATACTGGTCAAAATATCACTGGCCTTTGCCACCATCTCAGGCGGGTTTTGATCGGTCGGAACCAGCTCAATCAACGGCAAAAGATAAACCGGATTAAACGGATGGGTGACCACAATCTGTTCTGGACGTGTCGCACAGCCCTGCAGTTCAGACGGTTTAAATCCAGACGTGGACGAGCCGATGATTGCATCAACAGGGCAGTGTTCCTGCAAGGTCTGATAGACTTTGCGCTTCAGCTCTAGCCGCTCTGGCACGCTTTCTTGAATCCATGCAACGCCGTCCACAGCCTCGGACATGACATCGTGAAACGACAACGACCCTTCTTGGGGAAGATCGACATCGGACAGGCCGGGCAAGGATCGCCGCGCGTTGTCTAACACCTCGCCGATTTTACGTTGTGCATCTGGGTCGGGGTCAAAAACCCGAACGTCCCAGCCCATCAACAAAAAACGTGCGGCCCAGCCGCCACCAATGACACCGCCGCCAATTATGGCTGCCGATTTCCCCATCGTGTTCTCCCTTTTTTAGTTAAGCACCGGACGCAGCAGTATTTGCTGTCGGATGGTCAAACTCGTCGACTGGAACCGGCGCACGAATGACATTGGGGTCACAGGCAACCATAGGGCTGCCGTTATCACGAATGATCAAGCCGCCCCGCGCGCGGCATTGCTCAAACGTCATGGATGACCCAATAACGAGGCGCTCGCTAAAACCGCCACCGCCGCCCGACGTTGCCATTCCTGCCTCATCACACGCGGCCAAGGCCAATACACATCCGAAAACATAACGCTTCATTGCGGCACCTCCATCAATCGATCTAAATCATACCCGTTAAAATCCAAAATTTCACGTGCCGCATTCAGCCGATCGGTCGGAATCTGCGGGTCTCTGTTCAAGATCCAGCCGGATTTACCATTTGGCGCACCAACAACAGCCGTGCGGTATCCTTCGTCAACCCACAGCACCCAGTAATCAGATGCACCAAATGGAACCGATGGAAAGCTTACCTTCAGGCGGGCGGGACCCGCGATCACGGCTTTGCCTTCAATCCGGCTTTTAATCGACCCGTCAGGATTTCGGCAAATATTCAGCACGGAAATCGCACCGTCAGCGCGCAGACCATAAGTGGCGGTCACACCAACGCATCCGCGTTCAAAAAATACCGGATATCGGGCAACCTCGTACCACGTTCCCAAATACTGCGCGGGATCGAATACGGCCTTTGATGCGATTGGCACGTCCAAATCGCGGTAAATTTCACCAAAGCCGCCAATCTTTTCACCCTCAAACGGTGCAGAACACGCCCCAAGCAGTGCAAGTGCCCACAACGCCCTCATTTGCGAACCGGCGCGCGCTTGGTCAAACCCAATTTCTTGCGCACTTCATCAGGTCCAATCACCCGCGCCCCAAGATTTTCAACAATGCCAGCCGCGCGTTCAACCAATTGTGCGTTCGTCGCCAGCACACCGCGATCCAACATCAGGTTGTCTTCCAACCCGACACGGACGTTTCCGCCAGCCAACACGGACGCCGCCACATACGGCATCTGCGACCGACCCAAACCAAACGCGCTGAACGTCCAATCCTCAGGCACATTATTGACCATCGCCATAAATGTATTGAGGTCATCAGGCGCACCCCAAGGCACCCCCATACAAAGCTGAACAAGTGCGGGGCTGTCCAAGACACCATCTTTGACCAACTGCTTGGCATACCAAAGGTGCCCAGTATCAAAGGCCTCGATCTCGGGCTTCACACCCAACGCGGTCATCATCCGCCCCATGGCAACCAACATGCCAGGCGTGTTGGTCATGACATAATCGGCCTCAGCAAAATTCATCGTGCCGCAATCAAGCGTGCAAATCTCTGGCAAACATTCAGCCACATGGGCCACACGCTCAGTCGCACCAACCATGTCTGTACCAGCAACGGTCGGAAACGGTGCTTCAATGCCGCCAAATATGATGTCACCACCCATGCCCGCCGTCAGGTTCAAAACAACATCAACCTCAGCGTCACGCACGCGGTCTGTCAACTCGCGGTAAAGCGCAAGGTCACGGCTAGGCGCGCCTGTTTCAGGGTCACGCACATGGCAATGCACAATGGCGGCGCCAGCTTTGGCCGCATCGATCGCGCTCTCAGCGATCTGCTTGGGGGACCGTGGCACATGCGGGCTGCGGTCCTGCGTACTACCTGATCCAGTAACGGCGGCAGTGATAAACACCTCACGGTTCATTTGCAGTGGCATGACAGTCCTCTCTGATAATCTGATCAGACGTTCTGCGATTCCCTCACCAAGCGCAAGACAATGACTTACTTTTTCAAAGCCCAAATATGTCCGCCGGAGGCTAGGCCCACAGCCAAGCCCTCAACCATCTGCGCTCAGCCAATCAAAATGTCATACGCGCTTGCGCGCCCCTTTTAATAGGGCATCGGATGGGCGCGGTGTGCTTGATCAATATCCGCCAATACCTCGGCGGATAATTCCAGGTCACGGCCTTCAAGCAAATGCGCCAATTGCGCCGACGTGGTCGTGCCAAAAATCGCGGATATGGCAAACGGACGAGACCGTTGCCACGACATAGCCATATGCGCAGGATTAAGACCGTGCTTGGCTGCGACATCAATATAGGCCTGCACCGCGGGCAACGTCCGCGCAGTCATACGCCCCCCAAGGCCGCTACTAATCGACATCCGGCTCCCTGTTGGCACAGCACCATTTTGATACTTGCCAGTCAACAAACCCGTCGCCAATGGCGAGAATGATACCAATGTCACGTCTTCGTTCACAGCCATCTCGGCCATGTCCGTGTCGTACAACCGGCACATCAGCGAATATTCGTTCTGCACCGATGCCATACGCGGCAGTCCAGCGGCGTTGGCACAATCAATCCACTTCGTCATGCCCCAAGCGCTTTCGTTCGACATGCCAATCGCGCGGATTTTCCCTGCTTTCACGGCTGTATCTAGCGCACCCAAAACGTCCATCATATGATCCAAAGTCTGCTGACGGTTTTGGCCCGACGGATCAAAGGCCCAGTTTTGCCGGAACATATAAGACCCGCGCATAGGCCAATGCATTTGGTACAAGTCAATAACATCCGTTTGCAGGCGGGCAAGAGACGCATCAATCGCTTCTGCCATCATTGCACCGTCATAGCCTTTACCGTCCCGCACCCAGCCGGGGTTATCGCCCGATACTTTGGTCGCGATCACCAGGTCATTTCGGCGGCCAGTCGCTTTGACCCAATCCCCGATTACACGCTCCGAATTGCCAACAGTCTCGGCTTTGATCGGATTGACCGGATACATCTCGGCGGTATCGGTAAAGTTCAGCCCTGCATCCAGCGCCATATCAATCTGTTTGTGGGCATCAGCCTGTGGCGTTTGATTGCTATAGGTCATTGTGCCCAAGCACCAATCGGAAACGACAATATCAGTGCGGCCAAGCGGGATCATTTTCATCAGAGGAAACCTTTCTACGATATTGCGGCCAAGCTAACGAGCCACACCGCAAGGGCAAGGGGTCACAATGCGACATACCGTGTCGGATTTCACATTGCGTGTCGCGGGCCGCAGGCGCACGGTCCCACTATGCGTATGCTCATTTCATTCGGATCGCTGTTTTTGTAGGTCACACTTTTGCAGCTTTCATCGGGGGGCGTCGGGCCGCTTGACGCGCTCAATGGGTTGTCCGCTGGATTTAGCAACGGGCAAGTCGGTTTTTTAGGATCCGCCCATTTCTTTGGGTTCTTCATTGGATGCTGGTGGGCGCCGCGCCTGATGGGCGCCGTCGGACACAGTCGCGCCTACGCAAGTTTTACAGCACTCGGCGCGATCGGGCTGGCGGCCCACGTTCTGGTCACCGATCCGGCCTTTTGGGCGATCTTCCGCATCGCATCCGGCATTTGCGTCGCGGGTTGCTACACTGTGATCGAGGCATGGTTGTAGGCAAAAGTCACCAACGAGACTCGCGGACGCGCCATGGCAAGCTACCGTGTCGCAGATATGGGCGCGTCATTCGCTGCACAATTTATGATTGGGGCTTTGGCAAACTTAGAGACCTACATCGCCTACAACATTCTGACGATCCTCTGCTGCGCATCGCTCTTGCCGCTGACATTGACCAAGATCAAACAACCCCTAACCCCCGCAACAATGCGACTGCGGCCAATGCTTGCGTGGCAGGCATCACCGCTTGCGGTGGCGGGCGTGCTTGTGGCCGCCCTGTCCAGCGCATCATTTCGCATGGTTGGCCCGATCTATGGCCAAGAGGTCGGGCTTGCCGCCAATCAGATCGGTTATTTTCTAGCCGCATTCGTCGCAGGTGGTGCTGTGGCGCAATACCCGATAGGGTGGCTCGCTGACAAATACGATCGACGCTGGGTGCTGATTGGCCTGTCTATCGCGGCCATCGCAACATGCGCGCTCACCGTTGCATCTGCCCAGATGGGAACAACCGCGGTGATGTGGTCGGCGGCCTTGTTCGGGCTTACAACATTTCCAGTTTATTCCGTCGCGACAGCGCACGCGCATGACTTTGCGACGGCTGATCAACGGGTCGAACTGTCGGCGGCACTCGTGTTTTTCTATGCTGTTGGGGCAATTGCAGCCCCCTACACAACATCAATCCTGATCGCCGCTTTCGGACCTAGTGCCTTGTTCACGTTCATCTCAATGGGTCACGTCGCGCTGGTCGTCTTTGGCCTAAGCCGGATGCGGGTACGCGCCGCTCCTGAAAAACGGACGCGCTATGTTTATGCACCGCGTACCAGCTTCGTCATTGGACGATTGCTAGGACGGTCACGTGATCCATCTCAGAAAGAATAGATCGCCGCGATACGCGTGGTCGTGACGTTGTTAAGAAACGACGTTTCCATCATGTCACGCATGATTTCAGCCCGTACATCAAGCGCATCACTGATCGGAATTTGCGCGCCAATCCCAAAGTTATAGCCAGTGAATGCATCCGCACCCGTGTCATATCGGGTCCCACCGACGCTGGCCAAAGCGGTCACACCACCAAAGTCATAACCACCAATCAGACGCAGGCGCGCAGTGTCATAGTCACCACCAAACGTGAATGATGCGCCGTAATCGACCTCTGCCCCAAATGACAACGTGCCAACATCATAGGATACGCCGGCCATCAAGGTCGCTGCTGTTTGGTCATCACCAGAATGGGGTTTAGCGTAGTCAAACGCCACACCAGCATAGACGTCTTGTGCGTGTACGGCACTGCCCGTCAGGGCCACTAACACTGCAATTATTGAAATCTTCATGTTTCGCCTCGTTATTTTTGTTCTGCTCTGGTGTTAGAATATGCCTCTACCGTTGCTTTTTCTACCAATGTATGGCCATGGCGTCTGGCAACCAGCGAAAACCCCCGTTAAAACAGCCCAAACCTACAAGGAAGTTTCTCAAATGGCCCGTCATCTGATCACCTCTGCCATTCCCTATATCAATGGGATTAAGCACCTTGGGAACCTTGTTGGTAGCCAGCTTCCCGCTGATCTTTACGCGCGGTATTTGCGGATGCGGGGCCACGAAGTGTTGTTCCTTTGCGCCACCGACGAACACGGCACCCCTGCTGAATTGGCTGCAGCCAAGGCGGACAAACCCGTTGCCTATTATTGCGCTGAAATGCACGATGTTCAGGCCAAAATTGCAGACGGGTTCAAATTGTCCTTTGACCATTTTGGCCGCTCGTCCAGCCCGCAAAACCACGCGTTGACCCAAGCCTTTGCAGGTCGCTTGTCTGACATGAACCTGATCCGCGAAGTCACTGAAGAGCAGGTCTATTCCAATGCCGATGGGCGGTTCTTGCCTGACCGCTATATTGAAGGCACCTGCCCCAACTGCGGTTTTGACAGCGCGCGCGGCGATCAATGTGACAATTGCACTAAGCAGCTGGACCCAACCGACCTGATCAATGCGCGATCCGCAATTTCTGGGTCCACCAATCTGGAAGTCCGCGAAACCAAGCACCTGTACCTGCGCCAATCCGCGTTGAAAGAAGACATCGCAGCATGGATCGACACCAAGGTCGATTGGCCAATCTTAACCACGTCCATTGCCAAAAAATGGCTGACTGACGGTGACGGCCTGCAAGATCGCGGCATTACCCGTGACCTAAATTGGGGCGTGCCCGTCAAAAACGGCGACGCCGACTGGCCCGGCATGGAAGGCAAGGTTTTCTACGTCTGGTTTGACGCGCCGATAGAATACATCGCCTGCGCCCAAGAATGGGTCGACGCGGGCAAAGGCACCAATTGGGAACGCTGGTGGCGGACCGAACAGGGCGCAGACGACGTGACCTACACCCAATTCATGGGCAAAGATAACGTGCCGTTCCACACGCTCGGCTTTCCTGTGACGATCATGGGCATGCAAGAAGACTGGAAGCTTGTCGATTACATCAAGTCTTTCAACTATCTCAACTATGATGGCGGCCAGTTCAGCACATCGCGCGGACGCGGCGTATTTATGGACCAAGCGCTTGAAATACTGCCTGCCGACTACTGGCGTTGGTGGCTGCTATCACATGCTCCAGAATCCCAAGACGCTGAATTCACATGGGAAAATTTCCAAACTGACGTGAACAAAGACCTTGCTGATGTGCTGGGCAATTTTGTTAGCCGAATTACTAAGTTTTGCCGATCCAAGTTTTCCGAGGCCGTACCGATCGGCCCCGCCTATGGCCCTACAGAGGGTCAGTTGATAGCAGACCTGACCGCCAAACTGGCCGATTACCAAGGGCACATGGACACCATGGAAGTCCGTAAATCAGCGGCAGACCTGCGTGCAATCTGGGTACTTGGCAACGAATACCTACAATTCGTTGCACCGTGGTCCACATTCAAAACCGACCCTGACCAAGCAGCGATGCAGGTCCGCATGGGTCTGAACCTATGCCGGCTTTATGGTGTGCTGTCCGCGCCGTTCATTCCTGACGCGAGCGCCGACATTCTGGCCGCAATGAACGCATCAGACGCCACTTGGCCCGATGACATCGCCACAGCCGTGTCCGCCTTGCCTATTGGCCATGCCTTCACCGTGCCCGACATCACGTTCCGCAAAATTACCGATGAAGAGCGTAACGAATGGGCCGAAAAATTCGCAGGCACCCGCGATTAATGCAAAATGCCACGGGTTGTTCAAACCCGCGGCATTGCGTGTCGGCAATCAAATCTTATTTATCCATGATACGATTCCGTGGCCACAGCACGGCTATCCATCGGCTGGCAGCTGCAGGTCGGCTTATCGTTGGCATGTGAAAGCCGCTATCAATCAGATTCCTGCGGTCTCGCCCTCGGTGACATAGGCGCAATCTGCAATTAGGCAGATGTCGGCGGATAAGTGAAAATATAGATCACAAGGTTGTTGGTCGATGGCGCGTTCACTGTAACAATTACGCCACAATGTGGTCGCATTGGCGGAATACGAAAGGCAGCAGAGCTAAATTGGTTTCTTAAAAGTTACCTTAAATCTGAGAACGAGGCAAAGGATCAAGTCAGCAACGCGATCAAAGAAACTCTGGAACATGGCGGCGCCAACAATATGGCTGTGCACGTTAAGCAGGGTAACATTCACCATAAAATCTTGAAGTTCGCGCATAGAGATGATTTTAATATGATCGTGATGTTTTCGGCAAAAGGTGATTTTCCAAATTACGAAATTGGTCCTAACCTAGCGCGTGTGGTCCGTAATGCGCATTGGACGGTGCTGATTGTCCAGGACTGCACATATTGAACAGGAGCTACAGATGACTGACACACCCAAACGCACCCCACTCTACGATTTGCATGTCGAGCTTGGTGGGAAAATGGTAGATTTCGCTGGTTGGGAGATGCCCGTTCAATATCCAATGGGTATTATGGGCGAGCACACACAATGTCGCGAAAAAGCTGGTTTGTTCGACGTGAGTCACATGGGTCAGGTCATTTTGCGTGGTGAAAACATCGCTGAAAAGCTTGAAACTATCTGTCCTTCGGCTTTTACTAAATTGCCCGTCGGCAAAGCCCGCTACACCGTTTTCACAAATGAAAATGGCGGCATTATGGATGACTTGATCGTTACAAACGCTGGCGATCATTTTTTCTTGGTTGTTAACGCGTCAATGCGTCGCCAGGACATCCCGCACATGGCAGCGAATCTCGATGGTATCGACGTGATCGAAATTTTTGATCGTGCTCTGGTCGCTGTTCAAGGGCCCAAGGCGGTTGACGTTGTTGGCGCACTTTGCCCCGCGGCCGTCGATATGAAATTCATGGAAACCATTGTGGCGGACATCAATGGTGCTGTGTGCCGCATTTCGCGGCTCGGTTACACGGGCGAAGATGGCTATGAAATTTCGATCCCAGACGCCGATGCAGAAGCTGTCACACGTGCCTTCTTAGTCCATGAAAATTGCGAACCTGCGGGCCTAGGCGCGCGCGACAGCTTGCGTCTCGAAGCGGGTCTTTGCCTTTATGGCAACGACATCGACAACGACACATCTCCCATCGAGGCGTCGCTAAATTGGGCCATCCAAAAACGCCGTCGCGAAGAGGGCGGCTTTCCTGGCGCCGCGCGCATTCAACGCGAGCTGGCTGAAGGCGTTGCGCGTAAACTCGTGGGCATCAAACCCGACGGCCGCGCACCTGCCCGTCAAGGCGTTGAAGTTCAATGTGCCAATGGGCATACTATAGGTGCAATTACATCGGGTGGATTTAGCCCGACGATTGGTGCACCTATTGCAATGGGATATGTATCGACGGCCCACAGCGCGGCGGGTGAAAAGATAAACTTGATCATTCGCGGCAAAGCCCAGCCTGCCGAAATTGTATCGCTGCCGTTCGTGCAGCAAAACTACAAACGCTAAACTTGGAGATTTAAAATATGACCACCTACTATTCTGAAGACCACGAATGGATCACAGTCGATGGCGACATTGCCACTATTGGGATTACAAAAAACGCAGCAGAACAGCTGGGTGAAATTGTGTTTATCGAACAAAAAGAAGCCGGCGACGACTTTGCAAAGGGCGACGAAATCGGTGTTATCGAATCCGTCAAGGCGGCGTCGGAAATCTACGCGCCGATCGATGGCGAAGTGATTGAGGTAAACGGGACGCTCGAAGACGCGCCGGGTAGCCTAAATGACAGCCCAGAGGGCGACGCTTGGATATACAAGGTCAAAGTGGCGAACGCTGCACAGCTTGAAGAGCTAATGGATCTGGACGGATACAAAGCCCTGATTGGCTAAGCTATCACCTAACCAATTTGTCCCACGTTAGAGGCTTAAACAGTCTCAGCCGTATCGCGGAATTGACACAAGGAAACCAGACATGTCCTTTAAGCTAACTGACTACGAAGCCTATGATTTCGCTAATCGCCGCCACATTGGCCCGTCCGTCATTGAGATGGCCGATATGCTTAAGGTGGTCGGCTTTAAGACGCTTGACGCGCTCATTGATGCAACTGTGCCACCGGCCATCCGACAAAAAGAACCGTTGGACTGGGGCCCCGCCATGACCGAGCGCGACGCGCTTTTTTACATGAAGCAGGTGGCTGTTAAGAACAAAGTACTGACGTCGCTTATTGGTCAAGGCTATCACGGAACCACGACGCCCGCGCCGATCTTGCGCAATATTCTGGAAAATCCTGCATGGTACACTGCCTATACGCCGTATCAGCCGGAAATTTCTCAAGGCCGCCTAGAGGCGCTTTTGAACTTCCAAACGATGGTCACGGATCTAACCGGCCTCGATATCGCGAATGCGTCGTTGCTCGATGAATCCACTGCAGCGGCTGAAGCGATGACCATGGCGAAACGGTCCGCCAAGTCGAAATCCAACGTCTTTTTCGTCGACGAAAATTGCCACCCGCAAAACATCGCGGTGATCCAGACACGCGCTGAACCACTGGGCATCGAAGTCGTCGTTGGCGACCCGTCGTCACTGGATGCAAGCACGGTATTTGGCGCGATTTTCCAATACCCTGGAACGCATGGCCACGTCCGTGATTTTACCGACATCATCTCAGCGCTGCATGAATACAAAGCGCTTGGAATTGTTGCAGCTGATCCACTTGCACTCGCGCTGCTCAGGAGTCCAGGCGAAATGGGTGCTGACATTGCCATCGGCTCCACCCAACGCTTTGGTGTGCCAATGGGATATGGCGGACCACACGCGGCCTATATGGCAACAAAAGACGCCTATAAACGTAGTATGCCAGGACGGATCATCGGTGTTTCCATCGATGCGCGCGGCAACAAAGCTTACCGGCTTTCCTTGCAAACGCGCGAGCAACACATTCGTCGAGAAAAAGCTAATTCGAACGTCTGTACTGCACAGGCTTTACTGGCCGTTATCGCGTCAATGTACGCAGTCTATCACGGGCCAGATGGGATCAAAGCGATCGCCCAATCCGTGCACCGCAAAACGGCACGGTTGGCTAAGGGTTTGGAAAGACTTGGTTTTGACGTCCAGCCAGAAGTCTTCTTTGACACGATTACCGTTGAGGTTGGCCCGTTGCAGGGCGTCGTGATGAATGCCGCAGTAGAGCAGGGTATTAACCTGCGTAAAGTTGGCACCACCAAGGTCGGCATCACACTGGACGAACAAACTCGTCCCGAAACTATTGAGGCCGTTTGGGCCGCGTTTGGTGGCAACATGAAGGACGATTCCAAGGCGAACCGTGCATACCGGCTGCCCGATGATGCGTTGCGTGAAAGCACGTATATGACCCATCCGATCTTCCATCTGAACAGGGCTGAAGCTGAGATCACCCGCTACATGCGCCGGCTGGCAGACCGCGATCTTGCACTTGATCGCTCGATGATCCCGCTGGGGTCATGCACCATGAAGCTGAACGCGACCATTGAGATGATTCCGGTCACGTGGCCAGAATTTGGTGATCTGCATCCTTTCGTTCCAAAAAATCAGGCGCTCGGTTACCACGAGATGATCGACGACCTGAACGATAAGCTTTGCCAGATCACGGGCTATGACGCGATCAGCCAACAGCCAAATTCGGGCGCGCAGGGTGAATATGCAGGCCTTCTGACGATCCGCAACTATCACGCGGCGCGCGGCGAAGGGCATCGCAACATCTGCCTCATCCCAACCTCAGCGCATGGCACAAACCCCGCATCTGCGCAGATGGTGGGCTATAAGGTCGTGCCGATCAAAGCCGACGAAGAAGGCAATATCGACGTTACTGACTTCCGCGAAAAGGCGGAGAAGCACTCTGCCGATCTGGCGGCTTGCATGATCACCTACCCTTCAACCCACGGTGTTTTCGAGACGTCCGTTCAAGAGATTTGTCAGATTACGCATGATCGCGGTGGGCAGGTCTATATTGATGGGGCCAACATGAATGCCATGGTTGGCCTGTCCCGCCCAGGCGATATTGGCGGCGACGTCAGCCACCTGAACCTGCACAAAACCTTTTGCATTCCGCACGGCGGTGGTGGCCCCGGCATGGGCCCGATTGGCGTAAAGGCACACCTGACAAAGCATCTTCCCGGACACCCCGAATATGGAACGTCTGTTGGTCCTGTATCGGCGGCTCCGTTTGGGTCTCCTTCCATTTTACCAGTCAGCTGGGCGTATGTCTTGCTGATGGGTGGAGCGGGCCTAACCCAGGCAACCAAAGTAGCGATCCTAAATGCGAACTACATCGCTGAACGGCTCAAGGGCAGCTATAATATCCTCTACACCTCAAAAACAGGCCGAGTAGCGCACGAGTGTATTCTCGACACAAGACCATTAGATGAGGCGGGTCATGTGACCGTTGATGATATTGCCAAACGCCTTGTCGATAGCGGTTTTCACGCACCAACTATGTCTTGGCCAGTAGCGGGAACATTGATGGTCGAGCCTACTGAATCTGAACCCAAGGCCGAGCTAGATCGTTTCTGCGATGCAATGCTATCGATACGGGGCGAAGCGCAAGATATTATCGACGGCAAGATCGACCCCGAAAACAATCCATTGAAAAATGCGCCACATACGGTGCGTGATTTGGTCGGAGATTGGGACCGGCCCTATAGCCGCGAGCAGGCTTGCTTCCCTCCGGGGTCATTCAAAATTGATAAGTACTGGGCTCCGGTCAATCGCGTGGACAATGCTTACGGTGACCGCAACCTCGTGTGCACTTGCCCTCCAATGTCTGACTATGCTGACGTTGAAGAGTAAGGCTACCCTACAGATAGCTGCGCCAAAGGGTCTTGGCGCAGCCCGTATTTGAGGTCATTTCAGGAGGGGGCAGGATCCTTTGGTCTATCGTAAATTCTTCGCGTGTGTGAGACAACTGGGTTGTGTTGGATGCTGGCACTGGTACCTGAAGGCGCGCCATAGAGTCTGACAATTGATTTCAAAGGACCAGTTCGCCAACAGCGTGATCGAAAATATGTTACATGCAAAGATGTCCGTAAGCAAAATAACGGCTACGGTCGGCAGGCATGTGTAAACGATCTATCGAGACATCAAGCGCAACAGAAGGGTCAACAGCATAGAAACCTTGAGACTATACTGCTCTTGTTTGAACCGTAGATTGTCGAATGTATTGACCTCGGAACCTTCAAACACAGTCTGAATGACCGCAAAGCTGAACCCTTTGTCCTTCAAATTATCGTAAAGGTATTTGAGCGTCGGAAAACCGCGCGAATGACACCCGGGGCACCAATGTTGAAAGCAATAAATGATCTTATATCCATCGCCAAGGTCAGCCAATTGAAGTGGCTTTTCCATGGGTTCACCATTGCCATCAATCCAAGTACCTACACGCAGTTCGTGAGCTGGGCCGTTAAGGGAACCAAATTGCATACCGTCTCCTTTTATCAGGCGATTGCCTGAATCCATTGCTTCGGATTTGCCCCCCGCAGCACGCGGAGGGCCAATTGTTCAGTTATTCGGCAGCTTCGCGCCGTGGCAGCACCCAGTGGGGACGCACAAAGTGGCAGGTGTAGCCATTTGGTCGTTTTTCCAGATAATCCTGATGCTCCAGTTCGGCTTCCCAGAAATCACTTGCCGCTTCCACTTGTGTCACCACCTTGCCGGGCCAAAGGCCAGAGGCATCAACATCGGCAATCGTGTTCAATGCCTCATCACGCTGCGCATCATCAGCGTAATAGATGGCCGACTTGTAGGACGTGCCACGATCATTGCCCTGACGCAGTGGCGTCGAAGGGTCGTGGATCTGGAAGAAGAACTCCAACAATGTGCGATAGTTGGTTTTAGCAGGGTCAAAGTTAATCTCGATCCCTTCTGCGTGGGTGCCATGATTGCCGTATGTGGCAAACTTCACGTCACCGCCAGTATAGCCAACTCGCGTGGATACAACGCCCGGAAGCCTGCGGATCAGGTCCTGCATGCCCCAGAAACACCCACCGGCGAAAATTGCACGTTCTGTCATTATATGTCCTCCACTTGATTGATAAGATCGCTGTAACCCTCGCCATTCATTACGTCGCGGTGAATGAACCGCAGACTGGCGGAATTGATACAATAGCGCAGACCACCTTTGTCGCGCGGCCCGTCGGTAAACACATGCCCCAGATGGCTGTCACCATGCTTGGAACGCACTTCGGTCCGCAGCATGCCGTGGCCAGCATCGCTATGCTCAGTCACATGCTCGGTCACGATAGGTTTGGTAAAGCTAGGCCAGCCGCAACCGGAATCGAACTTGTCAGACGACGCAAACAGTGGTTCGCCCGAAACGATATCGACATAAATACCCGGCTCTTGGTTGTTTGTCAGTGGACCCGTCCCCGCCCGCTCTGTGCCGCTTTGCTGCGTTACGCGAAATTGCTCTGGTGTCAGTCTGTCCAAAGCATCTTGAGTTTTTGCATATTTCATATCGCCGCTCCTCTGATCCGTTCTTCAATGAAACAGAGATAGCAATGATGTCGCGGGATTCCCAATAGCCTACGTCTATTATTTCCATGCCCAGTGGTAAGACCACCTTTTATCCGAAGAAAGGTTCATCAGTCAAAACAAAGCTGTCTAGTGTCAGATCCCCGACAGATGTGTTCAAAAGCGTGAGCGTATCGCCATCGCCAAAATCAAAGACAGAGTCTGCACCAACTTGGCTCAGCTCTGACAACTTGAAATAGTTGATCGAACGCGTGATCCAGATTTAATTTTCAACCACATCAAACGCCCATTCACCGCCCCGCATTACGGGGACGATCTCGCCGGTCAATGTGAGCCCGTCGATATCCACCGCATCGGACCCCATCATCCAATCCACGTGAATAATCGACTGATTGCCGCCTTTTTGCTGCAACTCTTCTGGCGACAGCTCTGATCCGCCTTCAATCGTATCAGCGTAACACTGTCCAAGCGCGATATGGCACGATGCATTCTCATCAAACAGCGTGTTATAAAACAGCACGCCTGACTGGCTGATTGGGCTGGAATGCGGAACCAAAGCGACCTCGCCGATCCTGCTCGATCCATCATCTGTCTTCAACAAGGCGCGCAATTGCTCTTGCCCCTTTGACGCCGTGGCATCGACGATCTTACCTGCCTCGAACCGCATCGAGATATCCTCAATCACACTGCCTTGATGCGCGAGCGGCTTGGTCGCCGTTACCGTTCCATCGACCTTATAGGCATGCGGACAGGTGAATACCTCTTCAGTCGGGATGTTTGGCTGACAGACGATGCCATTAAGCGCAGGCGACGCCCCGCCCTTCCAAATATGTCCTTCGGCCAACCCAAGCCGCAAATCCGTGCCCGGACCAGTATATTGCAACGCATCAAACCCTTGGTCGTTCAGCCAGTCAATCCGCGTCCTTAGCTCGGCAGTATGATTTACCCAGTTCTGCACAGGGTCATCCCCACCAATACGCGACGCGTCATAAATCGCGTCCATCAGCTTGGCTTGCGCTTCTGCAACTGGCAGATCAGGGTAAACCTGCGCAGCCCACCCTTCGGTCGGGTAGGCAATGATATTCCAGTTCACAGCAAACCCGACAATCGGGGTCATTGCAGGCTTAGATGCAATCGATGTGGCCTTGCCAACGCGGGCGACCAGCTTGGGGTCAACCTCGGCTAACAGCATCGGGTCATCACCGGTAATCGCCATGCGGGCGGCCCCATCTGAAAACGCCTTGCCCATGCCCTCAAACAACCACGCAGGGGCGGCGTCAAAACTGGCATCAGCGCCATGCTCATACCGCGCCTTGGTTATCTCGCCGTCATTGAACATCGGGGTCACCAGCGACGCGCCAGCCTTATACGCATGCAAGACAATACGGCGGACCAACGGCAATGCCTCAATGGGAGCCGAGATAACCAGCTCTTGGCCCTGCGCCAAATTTACGCCCGTGCGGACAGCAACTTCGGCCAATCGGTCAAGCTTAATGGGATCAATTGTCATAGGGTTGCTCCTGTTCATATTTGGGACGAACCTACGCCGATGTAGGGCGGCGTCAACCAGCCCTTGAATAAGATCAAAAAGAGAACAAATATGAGTTAACCCCTGTTTAAGGATTCCTCACCCATGGCCTATGCTCATTCCGACAAGCGCGAGATCGACGCTTTGCAGTTCATGACCAACCCTGCGCCAGATGTTCAGAACCGCGAAAAACTGGAAGGCGGCAAAGCGTTCGTTCTGCATACGGAATTTGAACCCGCTGGCGACCAACCTACTGCAATCAAAGAACTTTCAGAGGGGCTGCGCAACGGCGAACGCGATCAAGTCCTACTTGGGGCCACAGGCACGGGTAAAACCTTCACCATGGCCAAAATGATCGAGGAAACCCAACGCCCTGCAATCATCCTAGCGCCGAACAAAACACTGGCCGCACAACTTTACGGGGAATTTAAGGGATTTTTCCCCGAAAATGCGGTCGAGTACTTCGTCAGCTTCTACGACTACTACCAACCCGAAGCC
>Ga0209815_1000570_pt1 | contig 27241 bp, 30 predicted proteins | sample CoawatmetaG00DNA_FD_187507 | JGI IMG/M metagenome (GOLD analysis project Ga0209815, IMG submission 187507) | Marine microbial communities from the West Antarctic Peninsula - Coastal water metaG002-DNA (SPAdes) (version 2) | ecosystem: Environmental > Aquatic > Marine > Coastal ...
GGTACATGACGTCAGCCGAAATTGATTTTTTTGGGGGAATTATCTGCCCAACCCCCAAACCCGCAAAATAAACTTCGTCGACGCAGAGTCGATGGCGCGTGGCTGGGTTTTGTGGTGGTCCGGCTGGTCGGCTGGGTTTTACTGTGGCCCGGCTGGGTTTTGCGGTGGCCCGGCTGGGTTTTGCGGTGGCCCGGCTGGGTTTAGGCAAACTAAAGTGAAAGGGCCAAATTAACAACAAGCCCCACTACGCGCCCACCACACGCGCCCACTACACGCCGCGCCAACTGCGCGCTGTGCTAGCGCCCTTCTTCCGGCGCTGGCGGTTGCGCTGTGCCTTGGACAGCACCTCGGGTTGCAGCACGCCTGGTTGCCCAGTTGCTACACTCCCCTCGGATGGGGCTGGTTCCTGTATCACTTGGGGCTGGTCCAGCGGCCAAGAAGTGCGGCCGGGCCACCCGCTCTCGCCGCAATATCCGGTTGTCTCGACGTGCTTGCGCTTAAACGCCGCCGTCGGTGGCGTGCCGACCGACGACGGCGTCTTGTGACCGATCTTTGGTTCCTCGCCGGGTCCCAGCAGCTCGTCGGGACCGTCCTGTGTCGTTGGTTCGAGGTGGAGCACAACGCTTCCGGGGTTTGCGATGGTCGCCTTGACAAGTCGGTCCAAGACGTCGTCGTAAAGCTCCAGCACAGGACCACAATCGCAGACGAATTTGTTTTCGTTGGTCCGGCAGATGAGCGACTTCCCCGCATGCACGTCCCACGGGTGCGGGGGGCGGGTTATTGTGCAAAAGTCCGTGGCTTGCATGCCCTTCGGTAGACCACGCGACATATTGGATTTGGGCTACCGTTGAAACCGCAACGCGCAGCGGTGGTCCACCTCCAGCTGATTCCTGTGCGCCACAATTATGTGGAAACGTAGTCGGAGTGAACAGGGTGCGAGCGGTCAGGTAGTTCGACGCACGTATAGCCGGTGGCGGTAGGTGGTGGCGAAGATGATTGACTGGATCGACAGAGTCGCGCGACGTATGGCTGGTGGGACGGAGCGGCGGCGGGAGAAGGATCGTTGCGGAAGACGGACCGTTGCGGAAGACGGACCGGCGGCGGGAGACGCTGCGGGGGGGCGGCGGCACAGGGGCCGGCGGGAGACGGACCGGTGGCGCGAGACGATTGACTGGATCGACAGAGTCGCGCGACGTATGGCTGGTGGGACGGAGCGGCGGCGGGAGAAGCCCGGAAGACGGACCGGCGGCGGGGAAGACGGACCGGCGGCGGGAGAAGCCCGGAAGACGGACCGGCGGCGGGAGACGGACCGGCGGTGGCGCTCTAACCTTGTCTGTTGTATAAAATGGCCGGCGCATATAATGAGTACGCACTGACAGTACGCATTGACTGGTACAACAGTTACGACAGTTACGACAGTTACAACTAGATTTTGAAAAGTTGAGATGAATTTGGCATTACGATTTTGAAAAGTTTAGATGAATTTGGCATTACGATTTTGAAAAGTTGAGATGAATTTGGCATTACGATTTTGAAAAGTTTAGATGAATTTGGCATTACGATTTTATTTTTGAGGAAAAATTTTGAAAGATGAATTTGGCATTACGATTTTATTTTTGAGATGACTTTGGCATTCCGACTTTTTTAATAATTTTGAAAACTTGAGATGAATTTTGCAAGTGTAGAAATTACCAAGAACAATTCGGTCAATTGTGACGTCCCAGACACGCCAGGACACCCGGGCGGTTTTTCGTGAGGTAAGAAAAACGGCCGCAAAATGCACTGAGCCAAAGCAGAAAAAGTTTGTTTGATCCGTTGGAACGCACTGAATGGCCTTATGAATGCCCATACGCCGCCGTCGACCCCCAACTACGCGGCCTATTGAGTACTTATTCGTGGCGACGTTCCTGCGATACATCGCGCTTCTGTCATATGGGAAGACACAGTCAAATGCCACCCCGGTTCCCGCATATATGCGGATTGGAACAGTTATGTTGCACAGCACCGGCACACGCCCTCTACACCTCTAAGATAGAGACCGCGCACGGCAAGCGCTTCTGCGGGCGACCGAGGTGCGGGTAACGCTGCCCAATCAACGTTAGCTTGCATGAGCGACGTCGATACGCCTTCGTGCGGCAACTGGAATACGTGTCCAAAAGCGTGCGCAGCAATAACCGATAGTCGAGTGGTCGATAAATGAACGGCTTGAGAGTGGTCAAAACAAACAGAAAGCGTCCTGGGACACACACGGACACAAGGACGACTTGACCGAAGCTCGTAGACTCCCGAACCAACTTGGACGTGCTTTGTCCATTTATCATCAAGGGGAGGCGCCTGGGCGACAATTAGCTTTCGCCCCGCACTGGCGAACACCGACTGCCACCATTGAAGTGCAGCTTTGGTTGCAATGACCACCGGCGCAATTGGCTGCATTTGCGTCTGAAGCTGTTCTAAGTCTATTGGGTGACGCATGCTGTTCGTAAAATGCACGTATACGGTTGTATTTTTAGTTATCTTTTGCGTCGCAATCGACGGGGCAGGGTATAAGACAAGCACGGCAAGGCAACAAGCAATGACGACGGTTACGACCACGACGCCCAATGTTCGCATCGGTTTTCAAACGTATGATTAAAATAAACGAGAGCAAGTAAACCAACCGCTCGGCAAAACATATGCGGATGACGGCCATAATGTTGACCATCATAATGGTCGTTGTTGTTGCGCTCGGCATCGAATGGTGCGGTGAGTACGCTGTAATGCAAGAGGCTAAAACGAACCCAAATCTGCAGAGAATAGGAAATCACATCGTTCGGTCAATAGCGGAGTCTCAAACGCGCTGGAATCCGTCGACGTGGACTAGCGCCGCGGAGTACAGCGACTCATGGAAGCGTATGCGCAATGCAATGAAGGAAAAAATGTTAGACCTGAGCGTAGTGCCCGACGCCAACTACGCCGGCACGGCGATCGTGCATTTTCGTTGTTCGGACGTTCCGTTCATTGACATGCCCGAATACCCATTGCAACCACGCGCATACTTCAAGTTTGTAGCAGACTTCTTGATGAAATACAACGACGTTTTACACGTGCTAATCGTAAATTGCAACAAGCACAATTGGCACCAACTTTCGCCGCTGTGTCATTCGTATGCTTACAACATTAAGTCTTGGTTGCAGGAGTACTTGCCTAACATACCCGTGGACGTCGATTTGGCGTGCGAGACGCAGAAGATGTCACTCGAAAAAATGCTGGGCAGTCACACGCTGATTTCGACCGGAGGTAGCTTCTCTTTTGTTCCGGGCATACTCAAAGGGAAACGATTCGTGACACCGTATTTGGGAGGGTCAATGCAACCGTATCATAGCAACCTACACAGACTGGTGCATTGGACGATGTGGGATTCAAACGCACCTGTTCATTCGTCGAACTACGAGCGGTTCAACTACTCGGCCACTTAATATAAGCGGGCACCGAAGACCATTAAGATCAATTCCCGGAATGCGCCTAACTGGTCTACAAACTTCGGATACCCTATGATGTTTCGCCACGCCCCGCCCAGGCGTGTGAAGTAGGCGTCCCATTCTCCCGACCCCATTGCAACTGCCCAGCTCTGGTATTTTACGTTCACCGTTGTTCCAGAAACTGTCGTTTCCTGTCTGAGTGCACAGAACGAGGTCTCGAACGCTTTGGTCAGCACGCCAAGGACGGCTTGCTCGCCGTGGGTCCGAATTGTGGACTTTAATTCAGTAACAGGGGAGGACGCAAGCGTTTCTGCGGTTGTGTGCTGCTTCGCATGAGTTACAATATACGGAAAGGTTTCGCAGATAAGTATTCGACCGTAGTTGCAGAACCACACGCGCACACAATTAATAAATAGCATGACCTTACCGGCCCGTACATTATCGTAGACAATGTTTGGCAAGCAGCACGATAGGCACATGATAACAATAAGGTATAATGCACAATGTGCGCCTAGTTTTGTTATCCGGCAGACAGTTCGCGCTAGGGACGCCACAACAAATGCTGATTGGTAAATGCCCTTCACGATCACTTTGAAAGTGCGCAAAACCGCATTTGTAAGGCGACTGATCACACGGTAAGTGCTAGATTTAACTCTAGACGTCGATGACCAGCCGGTCATTGACATCTGTTCTCGATTTGTGTCGTCGGCCTTGCCGGGGTTGTGCTTGAATTGGTAGGCTTTACAATCTGGCGCCGGCTGGTAAGCATTCATCAAAAGAAGCGCCGATACCGCTCCCCAATCGCCTTCGTCGAAGTCAAGCAACGCCGCAGGGTTATTTATACCCGATCTGAAAGCGACCGGGGAAATTGCTGCGATATTCGCCGCTCTTTCGATCTTCATCAATAATAATAACTGGTGTGGTTCAAAAAAATCTTCAACATATGCCACGTATTGTTGGTCGTTTGACGAATAGTTTTTTTTTTCCCCAATAAACCGAGAAATGCTTCCAAATTCTGTTAGTGTGCCGCCCGCTTTATTGAGTGCGTGCTCAATCACCTTCAACACACGTAAAAAGGCAGAGGACGAAATCGTGGGTTTTGTCGACACGCACGGACTCACTAAGTTACACAGTCTCGTAAACTGCGAAGGCGTGAGCGTGTTCAATCGACCAAAGAAGCACGAGATTATGGTTGTGATGGCCATGTTGTCGTTAAGCCTCGTGCACAAAATTACGCCAGATGACTTTACCGCTTTGCTACGGAGCGTGGCGTTAGCATAGGAGTAAAAAGAAAGATATTTTAACAAAACAATGCAACGACAAAGGCCACTTGTATTCATTGAGTCAATATCCCTTACTTATGATTTGCGCGCCATTGAGAAAGACATTTCACGCACTGTACGGATGACCCTACTTAATATCACGGACGAAGACGTCTATACGATGATGCGTGCACGGTTTCCTTCGATACCCGCCCCGCATGACACCCATGCTGTGTGTGTGCCCTACGGCATCACATGGGGCGACATTGCGACGGAAATGCAGCGGTCCGGGCGTGGTCAAGTGCGGACCGCATGAACGAGACGGCGAAGGTTTTGCATCGTCGGGTGCCAGCTTGTGTTTTGCTGTAAAGTGTTTTCAATGTCGACCTCGAGCGTGTGCTGCAATAGAAACAAATGTACGTCGATCACGTCCGAGACTTGACCGATGCGGCGAATCCGGCCAATTGCCTGATTGCGAAGCGTATCTGATATCACCGGTTCACAAAATATAATTGTTTTTGCGCTTTGCAGGTTGAGGCCGGTACCAGCAGTCTTCAGGTTCAACAGAAACGCGCCCTGTCCGTCGTATGTGTCAAACTCGCGCAAGTTACGGTCACGTGCATGCCTGCTCATGCGCCCTTCGATTACGAAGGTACGAATGTTCTCAGCGTCGAGGAGTTGCTTCAAGATGCGCAATGTGCTCTGAAACTCCGAGAAGACGAGAACCTTCTCGGTCAGACTGCTTATCTTGCGAACAATCGCAAACAGTTTTGAATTTACATCGACAGTATTGTCAATCGGGACAGAGAGCAGCTGGAGCGCTGTCCATTCCATTCGTTGTCGGCACAGTGGACATGTTCGACAACTTGCCATGCACGTTCGCAGGCAGCTTAGGCAGAATTTGTGATCACAAGGCGTGAGAACCGGCGTATCAAACGGGTCCAGGCATATTGCGCAGTAATCGTTGTGAATGGTCTCGAGGATGGGTTCCGGTTCCGGGTGCATCGGCGGAAGTTGATTGACATTTATGTCCTTGAAACTGGCGCACGACAAGTGCGATCGCAACTGATTAAAGTGCAACAATGCGTGGGCCGGCTGGTACGCAACAGAGGAGATGATCATGCGCTTGCGCGTCAGCAACGCATCGTACTGCGACGCGTCACTATTGTTTAGCTGCACAAAATGTTTGTGGTACCTCAGCGTGTTGCCGACCGCCTGGTCCACCTGGTCGCAGCTGTGCCGCCGGGAGATTTTTTTGAGCAGGTAACCCATTCTTGAGTGACGGCGCGAGCCAATTAACAAGTTTTGGCTGACATACGATGGAGTGGTTGGGATTGGCAGGCTGAGGAACGAGAGCTGTCGCACCAGTGTAGTCGGCTGGTTTCCGGGAGTTGCGGTTGCGCACCACCGGGCTCGAGTCTTGATCACTTCGAGCGCATTGCGTGTGTTTGCACACATTTTATGGCTTTCGTCGACAATAATGCGTGAGAAAGGCATTGCGAAGAAAGTCTCAATTCGCGGGTCGGTGCTGGTCAGCTGCTGTGCCTGGCCAGCATTGAGTGTGTGTTGCTCTTGAAGACTAATTCGGTGCTTCTCACGAAGGGCAAAATCGCGCGAAATGATGGTGAAGGTGGTGACGATGACTGTGTATTGCGACAGTTTTTCGATGTCTCGAATGCGTGTCTGGCCGTAGTACACGTACATCTTCATATTAAGCTTTGTCGCCTCTTCTTTCCACTGTGACAGCACACTGAGCGGAACTACGACGAGCGAAGTGCCAGGCGTTGCTCCACACAAAGCAAGCAGACTTCTCGTCTTTCCAAGGCCAGTGTCGTCGAGCAACATACCGCCGCCGTAGTGCACCTCGGATGGATGCAGCGTGGTAGCAACTCGAAAGATTTGCATACAGGGGCAGTACTCGACCGATTCGGCTTGACCTTGCGTCGTCCGTAGGCTGATGAACGGGAACCATAAATTGGTGCCAATGCGCTGCTGCTCGCGCTGCAACATCCACCGCACATTGTTTTCCTGATGCGAAAGCAGGGCTGGATTATGCTCGGCGCTCTCGGCGGCGTTTTCGTTTTCATCGGTATTGTCCTCCACGTCAACTAACGCACGTTTCATAAGCACGTCGACGGGTGGAAAGAATGACCCGACCACGCCCATGTCGAACGATCCAAGCTCAGAAATTGAGCGCATAAGATCTGGTGTATTTGCGACAAAACACCCAAGGCTGTTAGCCTTGCACAAGATGCGATTTAGAGGGATTCGCACGGCTTGGTCGTTGTACAAGTGAAAACGCTCACTGTTAAAGTTTGTAAACATCTTTGTAGACAGTGCGTTTCGATCTAGATAGACCTCGATGTTGAAGGTGACCATGAACTGGTTGTTGCGCACCTCTGCATGTTCAGGGTTGACGACAAACACCCTGGTCGAGAACACGTGGCGGTCTCGCGAGTCGATGCGAACCCGAGGCGGATAACCATAACCAGTCGCCATCATCTGATCGGTGTGTAGCATGGTGACAATCTCGTGGTGTTCTTCTTGGGCGTTACATATGCTCATAACACGCACTGTTGTCACCATTCCGTTAGTTTTAAGGGTCGAAGCAACCGAAAGCATAGAGACTAAGCCCTGAATTGTTGTTATCTGGCAAACGGCGTGGTAAATTTGGTCGATACTGTGGTAGTTGCGATTATTTAGTGTCACGGTCAGTGCATCGTCCAATATAGAACACTGGCACATGATAGGGAGACAAAACACAGGCAGCACGCTGACATTATCGCCTTGCATGTGTAAAGCTCGATTATTATGCTTAATAATTTAGTTTTCTTCTTTTGAACGGGGAGTGCCATGTCTAACAAACCACCGTAGTAATTTAGCACCATGACAGGGTTTACGTGCTTGCGATGTGGCCTAGCAGTCGCACACTAACCGCTCCGCAAACACGCTGTCTAGCTCCGTGTCGAGTATATAACGCATGCACTTATGATCTGCATAAATGCTCACCTTTTCGCACGCAGAATCGAACGATGTACACCCACACTCCCAAGCCGTAAGCTTAGGAGACGCAACAATAGCAGCCTGTGACATTTTTAGGTTCCCACATAAGATCTTACAAGTGTCTTGTAATAGATAAGACATTTTACGTCACTACTTTACTGACGAAAAAAACGACTTCGAAAAGTGAATATAATTAGACGAGACACTCAAAATGCAGCATGACTCGCTCATGTGGGCCGACGAGCTCGGTATGGACTACGCACAGAACACCACCATTTTTGAATCAGACCTGAGTGACTGCGACTTTGAGCAGATTATTGAGGCATCCATCAATATAGGTACCATTGACATTGAAAGCATAGATGACGCGGGACTAGTGCCGGTCGATGCGCAGGTGGCACCCGACCCACAAATCGACCCGACAAGAAACGCCACCCGGTTAGCAGAACAGGCAACTGCGCCGAACCCGCCGAAGCGCAAGTACGATCGGCAGAAGTCCCGGCAAAGCCGAGCAAGAAATCGATTGATTCGAATGGAAGGCATTAAACCGCCGCCTCCGTACCAACCGAAGGACGCAACACTCATGCTCGACGGCGACCGGCTTGTGTACTGCAAAAAACGGAAGTACGAGGCGAGCGGTCGCTACGTCGGCGCCAATGTTAAGAATGGCGGCACTACGCGCCAATTCAAAAAGCACCCCCTCAAATACATGCAACAGACCTCGAAGTTTTTCGAAGCGAGCACAGTGCCTATCAAGAAACGTCGTCAAAAGCGCGCAGGCGTGCAAGCGCATTGTGCGCAAGCGTCGACGACGAACGAAGGTGTGCTTTCGGGACCAGATGAATGTCCTGTTGACGTACCGTGAATCCGGTTGGCCGCGGCATAACTTTTGTGCCGAGTGGAGTCGATTCACGGCGCAGTTGATTCTCCTCGATAGGCTGCCTACTTGATGCGTGCCTGTGTGAACGGTGCATCCGGTCCTGCAAAACTACTGAAGCGCGCGGCATGTGTGCACCTTGTGCATGAAGCGTTCGAGCCTCCGTATGGCCGTGGTTGAAGGGTATTTGTCCTGAATGGCCATACGTCGCGGACATCCGTATTAAGAGCGCCTGGCGGACCCGGTGAACGCTGGCAGCGACCAGCGCCTCGGCTGAGTTTGCGCCCTGCCCCACGAGCACTTTCTCAAACTCTCTGGTTAGTTCAAATTGCAAGGCCCTGACGCTTTCCGTGTATGCATCAGTATTAGGGGCAAGCGGAGCATGCCTACTTTGTTGGTTCGACGAGAAAAAGCGAAGCATTTGCAAGCCTTGTTGCACAGGTCCGACGAGAGTGTCAAAATGAAAGATATTGTCGAAAGGTTGATCAATCAGAGCATGATTTGGATTTTGAACAGCTGATAGCGAATTTCTAATTACAGCACTCGCCTCGAGGATGAGTTCTGAAGAGCCGACGCTTGCCATACCTTTTCGTTAAACACCCCATTATAATTTTAGGAAAAAAAGTCATTGGCGGCCTTATCCAGCGGCTCGGCACTTCGCTCGCCCTTATAAACTGCCGCCCTGCCATCTTTACTTACGAATATAATGGTCGGGTAACCCTGGATTGCTTCGCCGATTGGGGAGCCGTACGCTGCCTCTCCGATCCGCGAGTTGCGCAGCGTTTGTAAGTTTTCGCCACCGGCATTGAAATTTAACGGCACGATTTGTGGATGTTTAGACAACCATTGACTAGTAAACTCTTCGTAAACTTTTGAAAAGTCTTGACAGTGAGGGCACCACTTGGCGAAAGCGTTAATTATCATGTCCTGTTTTCCCACGTAACGTTCAAGCGCTTTTGTTGACACGAGCAGCGGACGATCAGTAGTTGTGGACTCATTAGACGACGGGTACTTTTTATTCATACGTGTCCTTTCCTGTCAGGCACATTTTTTGTTCTCTTTTATTAACAATGAACTATAAAATAATAGGAGTGTTTTTCCTCGTAGCTTTCATGCTGGTACTGAACGTACTTATGATTGGAACACGAATGAAGAGACGGTCGTTGGGAACCATCAAAACCACCAGTTTAGCTTCCGGTAGCTATCCGATAAACAGCACTTATGAAGGATACAATCCGTTTTGCAGCAGGGACGCGGACTCTGGTAAAAACAAATGCGGAGACATGCAGTGCGACCAAGACGTGCAGCAGACCTGTGCAAACAGTTCAACGTACCCGCTTAGCGTTGAAGTCAGCTACTCTGGTACCAAGAACAACGATACATACAGTATTACAAAAAAGGAAGTTCGATCTATTGTATCGAGAACTAACCAGATGAACTTGTACAACGCAAGCGACTCATACCAGACCATACCGCTCGGAGAGCACGACTCGCTAGATCTATGTGGAGTGGTATCGCAAGCACATCCGGTAAGGACGCCGTGGGAAACTGACTCTTTTGATGTTTCGATGAAACGTACTCTAACCTTCGTTCAGTGCAGCGCAGATTTCTTAGAGTGGTACGATTCGTTCACGGACTCGAGCGCCAGCGACGTACACCACCGTGTACTCCAAGGGCTGAACGAAGGGAAGTGCGAGATTACAAACACGTGCGACAAGGACGATCTTGAGTGTGACACCGATATGGGTTACCTCGGCACCGACGGCACCGTTACAGTCATCCAGGCTCTTGGCGGCGACGGCGCATACGCCGTGTCACCCATAGACGTCCACAAGTACCAAATACCACGCAAAGTTAGGTTTCCAAATGTTACGATATGCGGTCATACCCGTACAAGAGTTGCTTCGCAAGTGAGCAAGTGGACAGGTACCGTTAGCCGTCATGAACCTTTTCCAATTGATTCAGTCGATTCTGATAACAGCCGGATTGATAGCAAAGACGACGTCAACGGCCGGATTGATAGTAAAGACGACAGTCGTGCTGACCAGGCAGCTAATAGTGTTACATACAGTCGTGCTGACCAGGCAGCTAATAGTGTCGTCGCAATAGATAACGCTCTCAAAAGCACCTCGATAGGCGAATATTACACCTATTCCAACCAGTATGTGACATATTTTAACACAGCAGTTCCTTTCGTGCTCAAATCTGTTGTGGTTCACGCAAACCGCACGTCTGCGAGTCTTGGGGTCACTCCGGCAATCGCTCTCTTCCAAGCGGCATCCGTATCACTAGGTGCAATTGTACACGGTACACCAATTGCGATTCAGCAGGTAGAGTGGCAAAATGCGGACAATCAAAGGCTGGAGCTTAACTTCACACTTAGCGTCGCAAGTAATTACTACCTTGCCTTTGTCGATTTTAACAACATCCAGAATGTGATAGGACCATCACTGTGGCGCGACTTTGACTACAATGTACAGACACTGTACCCGCGCACATTCTATATCGATTCGCAGCAGATCTACTCGATGACAAGAACAAACATGCCGAGCACCCCGGGTAAGTACTATTATTTCTTTTACGAATGGGAGATTGTGCAAAGCAATTAGGCATCTTGCATAAATTCGAGCTCAGCTTGCTTCACTTCGTAGGAAGACAAGTCGTCGACCTCAATGACCTCGCCAGGTTCCTCGTCGTTTAAAAACGAATCTGTGTTGGCTTGGTCGAATAATGGGGAAGGTGGTGCACTGTGCGCGTCTGCGTCTACTGTGCGCTTCGACGTGCGTTTCCGTTTTTTGGGCTTTCTCCGCTCAACCGCAACGCGGGCAATAAGGAATGCGTCAGCTAGGTCGTCACGCTTTTTCCCGGCATCTTCGAAAAAATTGGACCATAAGTCGTTCTCGATAAGTGCGCTTACTTTGGCAACTGCGTTCTTCTTACGCTGTGCGTAGGTGTCTCCCTCAACGTCCTTTGACTTAGCCCCGATGCTCATCACCGTCGCGTCGGGGGCACGAAGGGCGGTCCAAGTTTCTATGCAACTCTGTATGCATCGCATGCGATTATTTCCGTTATTCGTCCGACTACCATACGGTTGCGATTCAATTGCAATCACGGCGGACGAAGCAATCCACGCATATGCCGCTTCATCAATTTTGAGCGCGCATGCTCGAACAAGCGTGCTTATGGAGATGTCCTTGGTGTTTTCACCTTCCTGGGCACAGTTGATAAGCGCCCAGTTCAAAATCGCCCCGGTTTCGTCGAGCTGACAAACCGCAAGGTTCTTTACGCCGATGTCGATGCCAATTACACTCATCGTTTGTTTTTTGTTTTGTTGGTCGTTCCGTTTTAAAAATACACTTTGAAAAGTTTTGAGATAAAAGTTTTGAGATAAAAGTTTTGAGATAAAAGTGATTTTTTTGAAAGTGCCGCCGGTGCCTATTGCCGGTGCCTATTGCCGGTGCCTATTATGATTCAAATGCCACGAGCATCAGCGGAGTCACTTGCCACTCGGCTGTCGAAAGAGATACGCAATGCGCTCATGTATGACACAGAAGCGCGCCAAATGGGTCTGTTTGGTCAGTTCTTTCGCCAGTCACGCGATGGCCCAGTGATGAGTAGGTGGGAAAAATCGGCTGATTTCATACGACTGGTCCAGATCCTGTACACGCACGCCTTCGTGACCAGCAAACATGATTACCACGACGAGAACCTGCTATGCAAGGCGAAGGGGTTTCATAACCAACAGGGCTATAATAGTTCTACCTCGTCGTGGTGCAGCCACTATTTGCATCGCGGCATAATGGCACCGTCGCATGGCGCGTCGGTCAGCCTGATTGCAGCACAGACAGCCGGCTTGTTGATGAGCCACTCCGGTCCGAAGAATCCGTTTGGATGGTCGATGCCTGCATCGCAGCCGCAGGCCGAGACGGATGCACGCACTGACTTTGTGGTCGACTATACCGCGTGTAAGACCGAGCAGGATCAATTAGCCATTGCGACCAGCCTCTGGGGTGCGGCAAACATTCAGAAGCTTACCGGCAATTCATATTCGGCGTCATTTTTTACCGGCATTCTTGAATCGTCCGTGAAACGCTGCCTGCTGCCTGAAGGGTGGCGGCCGGGTATGATGGACACAGACATTGTCCTCACGCTGGGCAAAAACATCGTCGAGGTCGAAGATATCACTCCTCCAAAGCTGCTTGTCTGGGCACATCTGTTGCATCAGATCTCGTGCGGGTTCGCCGAGAGTATGAGGAGCAAGCTCTACGCACATTCTAAGCACACAGAGGATGAATGGGGCATGCTCAGCATCAAGTACCTGATCGTGCTCTGGATTGGTTTTATTCAATCCAATCTTGTAAGGATAGGCCACGGCCACAACGCAGACTACACAGACGGATCAAACGACGATGGCAAAGTAATTGGTGTCATTTTTCGCAACAAGCTCGAGGTGTTAAAAGGGGCACACAAAGGCACCACCATCTTGCACCTCGGCGACAATTGTGTTCAGGACATCTCAAAGGTCATCGGACGTAAAGTCTACGAATGGAGCACAATTAAGAACAGCTTGGATCAGAAACATTCGCCGTCAGTGAACTTCGCAATAGGTCGACCAGTGGACTCGTTTTCCAAGTATAATGCCACGATGAATGTCCCGATATCAAATTTGTCGTTCGACAATATAGTTGCAAAGTTGATCTGTCCCGTGAATACGAATAAACGCTCGTATTGGGACATTTTTTCTCCCTTCGCCTCTCGCACGTCAACGGCGAGTATCCCACTTATCCCAACCACGACCGATACAACCACTGACACGGACGATACAACCACTGAAACGACCACAACCGACACGACCACAAGTGTTCACTCGGGGAGTGGCTTCGATTTCGATGTGACAACGGATGATGATCATTCGTCAATTTCGTCAAGGTCGCGCACGCTGAGCGATGTGTACTGCGAGTCCGACGACCGCAGCAGCTTAAACAACGCTCGCTATATGACGGACAAGAACGGTAACGTCTACAAGCTCGTACCTGAGCTGACCAATCGCAATGTGAAAGTCTATTCACGGAAGGCCGAGCGCATGCCAGCACGCGAGAGCGGAGGACCGGACCATGGCATCGACGGCATTTCGATGATAAGCCTTAGCAGTGGATCATGTGTGACGATTTCAGATTGCAACGACGAATTTTGTGCGGTCATATGGCAGTGCACGACGAACGAGTCTTCGTACAAGCTGTACGATGACTTCGAAAAGATAGAGGCGCGGCTATGGGGTCGGTACTATTCGACAAAGCAGCACCCCTTTTGCGATCATCTACCGAACGAGTTTCACGATCGGGTGATTCGCAAGCTCTTAATCGTGACCACCGTGCCAGATCAAGAAACAAAGTCAACCATGCTTCACCCAAAAAACAGGAGGCAATTCTATTTGAAACAATTCGACGAAAACCTTCCGTACAAGCTCAAGGGACTGACACTCACGGCCCGTGACCACCCGTGGTTGTCAAACGACTGCACTGTTGATCACATGTTTTTCACGGCGGACCAAAGCGAATGTTGCGATACAAAAATGAATATGATGAAGCGAGGGCACGAGTTGGCGACTTGGCAGGACGAGGTGTCTGCTGTGCTAGGCGCTGTGCCACACAATCCGGCGCGCGATGTGAAGAGCATCGCAGAGTTCTCGCGCCAGTCAAAGAGAACAAAAACCGACACGAGTACCAACGGCACGAGTACCAACGGCACGAGTACCAACGGCGCAAGTACCAACGGCACGAGTACCAACGGCGCAAGTACCAACCAGACAGCTGGGTTTATCTTCGAGGGCTATGTGCTTGGCATCGTCAATGGTTTAATGCCAGAGTTTGTTGTACAGAAAGCCATCGATCGCCCTTCCGACGGGCGTTGACACTGCCATCGAAGAGCAAAAAAGTGCATGCGACTACCGCCTTTTGCGAGGCCGGCCTCCCGGTGCTGTGTACGTTCATTTTCCCTAATAACAAAAAAATGTTATAATAAACGTTTACGATGCTTCATGACAATTTGTGCAAAATCACGAGCCAAGGTGCCGTGATAGTCTTCGCTATCGGCGCTATTGTTACCCTCGTCATGTACTTAAGCGCTACGTTTTACATGGCAATGTCTGAGCCAGTAACCGAATCGACGAACAGAATGTCGCTGTTGTACGAGCGTGCGTTATCACGAGCATCGTTGCTGATCATGTTCGCATGTGCTGCGGTTGGTGGCCTAATTATGCTGTATGCGATGAGCTGGTACATGAAAAAGACAAACGGTCCTAAGCTCTACGTCGGACTACGGGCGCCCCCCGACATCGATCCCGACATCGATAACGAAGAAATAGTTATTGAGCACGTTTTTGAAAATAGGCAAGAACCCGTGACCGCCCCCCCGATAATCCCGGCACAAGCGTCACCTCCGACAGAGCCACTGATGGCTCAAAACTTGCTAACAGTACCATTATCGACTGACTGTTAAACCGATGCCTCACTGAATGCGTCGTTTGAGCCAACGATTGAAACCGCATCGACGTCGCTTTCACTTTCGGACGACTCGTGATCGTCGCTGTTGTTTTCAGACGACATGCTCGAAACATCGTCAACTGCTTCGTCCGCTTTATCAACAGTGCTTGCGTCGCTCTCGTATACAAGGAATTCGCTCATCCAAGGTATGGCGTTCACGGTCAGAGGTCCCTCAATTGTTAAAAAGAGCTCGTCTGGTGGAACGACGCCCGTAGGCCCGAACAAGCACACGGGATACTTCACGAAGTAATGACCACACAAACTCACATCGCCGCCAATCTTCTCACATATGAACCAAGTAAACTGCTTGTGCTGGATTTTCAAAAACCCGCTGTAACCCTCGCCGTCGATGCACAATTTTTTGTTCTTGAATTCGTAGCTCTGGCACTTGCTCCAATTAGCGGTTGGCTCGGCCTTGATAAGCACTAGGTTCATAGTGTCAACCTGTGGATGGTCGTCTTTACGAAAAGTGATTTTTTTTGAGGAAAAAAAATGGATACCATTCTGAAAGTTATCGAGGCCAAGCGTCGATGCCCAGAGTACGAGCTAGAGGCTCGTCTCGGGCTACCGGTTAACGGCAGCAAACGCTTCGAGAACGGTATCCCTCGACAAAAGTGGCACCGTATTCTTCGCTCGTTGTGCAAGCATGAAGGGTGGGCCTCCAAAACGGATTTTGCCACCCGTGTCGACTACTTCTACCCAAACGGCAACCGACTCAGCCAGACCTTCGGCGGCACCGATCCACCGTTGCTAATCAAAAAAATAAAGATTAAGTCTGCTGACATTCAACTTAACGACAGCGGGTTTTTGTGCCGGGTCGCTTGCGCAAACGAGCGTACGGAGGACTTCGATACGGTTGACGGCCAAGAGCCGACTTTTGTCAGGCTCAAGTATTGGTGCTCGTTTACGACATCGTCCGGTTTCCGTTTTGACATTAGTCGCGTGTGGAACGCTCCTACTTTGAATGACGCCCGGCAGATAGCATCTGAAGAAGAAGGTACTTTTGAAGTCGAAATTGAGCTTACTGATGCCTCTTACCTTGCCGCGCATGACAATACGCACTTCGTTGACTCACTACTCATAAAGATGAACGACCTCGTGGCGCAGTTCAGTTCAGAGCAGGCATAGGAGGGAGGAGAAAATTCCAAACAGGGCGGCCACGCATCCGGCAACGACGCTGTACACAAGCAGCGGCGGTGACCAGTCCACGGCACGCAAATCGGGTAGCCACAGAACCAGATGCCAGGCTAGGCTAATAAAGAATACTGCAGTAGCAAGGTTGGCCAGGACTGCCGATACGTCTCCGCCGTCCTTTGCCTCTGCGTACATGATGCCTCCAAAAAGCAGGCCGATGACAGAAATAGCCAAAGCGGTATAAAATATGAGCTGATTATGACCTTGGAGCGCGCCTTGTCGATTGGGAGCAATAGCCACAAGAGCAAAGCCGCATATGAGCACGGCGCTCGCAATAAGGAGCGACAACGCTACCTGATCGATTCGAATTTGTTTGTCTGACATGCGAAGAGCTTTGTCTGACATGCGAAGAGCAGAGGGTTTCTATAGTGAAACTTTCTTTCTTGTTGCATTTGCAAGCGCTTCACCGAGCTTCTCATGTGGCACGTACCCGCCAAATGACGCAACCGTGTACTGGTCCTGAACACGATCAATTACGACAGAATGCGGAAGTCCACGGAACGAGTCCATCCCCTGAGCGATCACTGGCCCCATCCCCTCCTTTACGTCTTTGCTGGCGTCAACAACAAAGAGAGTGCCGAGAGTCTTGTCATCCTTTTGCTTTAGCTCGTCGAGTACGGCGGTAAACTTTAGGCACCACGGGCACCGGTCGGACTTGATCACGACGGTTAAGCGCTCGCCAACTTTCAAATCCGTCACTGCTTGCACAACAACTGCAGGTGCGGTTGATGCGATTAGACTGGTCGGTTGCGGTGGCTTAGGATTAACCTTGGCCGGCGCCGGGCCGGCGGCTGGCGCAACTATTGGATTGCTCTTAAAATCTTGCGTCTTCTTGGCAACGAGCGCGGTTGGCTGTGTACCTTTGGACATTCCAAATGCGCTTATGCATGCCACCAGTAGCAGTGTGGCGGTAAGTGCAAGTATGAAAATAAGGGTAGAATCCATACTTCGTTTATCCGTAGCTTACATTTTTTATTGTGTTTTGTCAAAGAATTAAACGCAGCAATGGGCAATCGCAGGTTGAATGTAAAACCCTCACTCTGGGGTCCGATGACGTGGAAAATGATGCACGTTATGTCTGAGTCTATGCCAGAAACGCTCACGGCAGACGAGCAAACCGATGTAACAAAGTTCTTTCGGTCGCTCGTAACGATTTTGCCGTGTCAAAAATGTCGAGAGCACCTAGCTCTTCTATACGATACGGGTTACTTTCCACAGGTTGACACTAAACAAAACATTAAACAATCGGTGTTCAAGTTACACAACAAGGTGTCTGATGACCTGGGCAAGCCCATACTCGAAAAGTTGCCAGACCTGAGCACATTGTTGGCGTCCACGGGTAATAACGTCACTGCACTGCAACACGTCGGCGGTGGGGAACTCCTACGGCTCTCTGTGTGCGTCGTTGCAGGTATCCTAATTCTCTTTGTCATATACGTCCTTCTGCGCCGAAATGTTTTCTACGCTTAAGGTAATCATTATGCTCTCCGGCGCATTGGCCGATATACAAAACACAATCGATTTAGAGCCCGCATCTAAACGGAGGGAAGAACTGAATATTATTTGCCAGGCCATGCGGCGCTCGTGCCTTATGGTACCAGTATCGCTTAAGGGTGGCAATACGGGGGCCGCCGCGGCCGCCGCGGCCGCCGCCGCCGCCGCCGCCGCAGCTGCCGCCGCCGCCGTCGCCGCTTCCATTACTGCGTGTAACGGCGGGTACAGCCCGGCTCCGTCGCAAACGTGGCCAATGCAACACATGCCAACGAACAACCAACAAGTGCCAGGACCACCTTGGCCAATGCAACACATGCCAACGAACAATCAACAAGTGCCAGGACAACCTTGGCCAATGCAACACATGCCAACGAACAATCAACAAGTGCCAGGACCACCTTGGCCAGGATATAAGCCGGAAGAACAGATTCCGTCGCAAACGTTGCCAATGGAACACATGCCAACAAACAACGATTACTTTGGCCAATCCGACCCGCTAGATGTGTCGTTCTTGCCTGGCACAACGCCCGACCCATCTGACTCTTCGACCAGCACAAACGAATCACCCGATATATACGAACTAGGAGCTACAGCCGGTGCGCATAATATAGATGTTCCCAAGAGTGATCAAGAACAACTTGACAAGATTCGGTCAGTTATAGACGGAACATCGCGCAATGTTGAAGCGCTGGCGCAACATAGCGAGGCGGTGAGTCAGCAGCTTCTTGACGCTGAAGCGTCTGGTAAGTCGACGGTGGTAGCGGAGTTGTCAGGCCGATTAAGCGAATTGTCGCAAAAACTAGAATTCGCAAACCAAAAGCAAAACCTCACATTAGATGAACCGACTGAACCGACTCGGCCCCCGAGTAAAGTCCCTGAAGCAATACAGATCATTATCAATCATTTGAAAACGGAACCGGTTATCAACACGGGTACGGTCAATGCCTTCAAGAATGCGGCTAAAATCTACGACAAGGAAATCAGGGAACTTCGAACACACAAAACGCAAGCTGAGTCTAACATTAAATCTCGTTCTGTCATGATGAGACTTGGGCCGCAGCTAACGAGCTTACAGCTCAAAATCGATAATTACGCGGCAATGGTATATCAAGTGTTTGATCGGCTTATCACTTTGTCAGAGCAGCTATCGAATCACCAACACGACACAAAGGGAACACGAATCGCATACATAAAGCTCATCCAGGATGCGGCTGACGAGTTCAAAAAAGAGGAGGACATAGCAAGTATATATCGCGAGTTAAAAAGGTTCGAAGCACTAAAAGAGCTCCTGAACACACGCCCACCGCTCAGTACGAGAGAGGAAATGTACGAAGGAGTCATTAACAACCTCGAGACGAATAATCGGGGGCTCAGAACACAGCTGGACGAACGAGAACGGGCACTATCGTCAAATGGACATTTGTCTTCGGGTGAAGGGGATAAAGGTTTTAATGTTACGGTCGCTGCGCCTCGTGTCGGCGTGGTGGACGGCTTTGACCATGGGACCCCCGAGTTTAAGAAGGACAAAGAAGGCGAAGACATTGGGCTGAGAGGCGAAGGAGATACAGGCGGCGATAGTAATACGCAAGAAATGGTCGCGGATGGCTTTGACTATGAGACCGGCTGGGCCGAAGACATTGAAATAGGGCTGAGAGGCGGCATGGGCGACTCGCAGCTTGAATCTGTAGACGAAGACAGTTTCGTTATCTACTAAATAATGGTCATTTTTTTTGCTGCCTTTTGGCAATATAAGTGCTTTTTGCGGATGGTATCGAAAATAGACTCGCCATATGACCGATTTGTGAAGACTGGTATTGATGCCCGGGTACGCTTCGTTGCCATTTATGTGGCTCCGTCCGTCCTGCTACTCACAGCGATAGTCTACGCATTCGGCGAGTACAAAAAATGGCGCAAAACGGAGGGTAGTGACTATACACTGCTTATTGGCGCCCTACTCTGGACTTTAGGTCAACTATTGACTCTGTACGTGCTAGTCTCAAACACTGCGGGCCTTGGCTTCCATTACCGGCGTCATACAAAGTCAACCAGAACGTAAAAGGTAACGGAAACTATGAGCGAGGCTGCAATAATACGCCATAGACGCGCCTGTGTGATGCTAAGTACGTCATCATCGCCGCACACAAAGGGCGGCGAGATGATCCACAAGCCAATTGCGGAAAATACGAAGGCGCACGCACTTGCAATTGCCGCGGTGCGATTAACCACTGGTATGGTATCTGACGACCACCGCTGCGACATGACTTAATTACAAATGAAAAAAAAAAGTGCGGGAGTAGATAATTAAACCGGTAATTTACTAAGTGACGGCAAGACGACCATCGTAGTGCACGGTAAACCGGCTACCGGTACTTGCCGACTTTTTTGGGTCTATAATTTACATTGCGCTTACTGATCAGTGCCTGGTATATCAGTATATTGTAACTGGTCGAAGTATTCGTTTAACCACATATTGCAGACAGCGTCCAAGAGCCCAGCCAGTACGTGAATTGCGCCGCTTAACGTTACTGTTGCTTTCACGGTTGTCAAGCTCTGCACGCTTTCGTAGGCGATGGTGCAATCAAATTGAGCGCCACCGAATTTGCCCGAGACCGTCGACAACAAGCCATTGTCAACCAAAGTGGTCGTTTCATTGATAATCACTTCGGTTTGTGACTCACCCATTAACAACATAATATCTTTTTGCATGCTGAACTTGGTTTGGTAGTTAAGCGTGTTCTTGTTCGTCTGGTTCGTCTGATCGACCTCCACTGTGTTAGGGTCCTTCATCTTAATCCACATGTATGTATGCAGCATCTCACCCTTAGATTTATTCAGCTCACGTGACTGTACACGGGTCACTGACATGCCTAGTTGCACGAATGTCGGAAATAAAAGGTTAACCAAATGAACGCGTTAACCTGTGTCTGTTTTGACTATGATTTTTTATTCTTTTTGTTACCTCGAACGCACACCGGTCGCACTTGAACAATTGGTTCAAATACAAAAGCACTGTATAGCGCCATTGACGAACAGTTCAAAGATGGAGCGGGAACCAGTGACACTAGACGCAGATTCGCAACGCTTTCGATGATTCGTTCTACGACGGGCCAGTCAATTAGTTTTTCCTTGGCATCGACCAGAACGTCACCCGAATCCGAAGTAATCTTGCAATTGTACAGTCCTGCGGTGGCGTCAATCCATCGCAACGAGACGGTGCCATCGTCTGCACTGTCCTCGTCAAGCAGTCGGTACATGATTTCCCGTGGGTCAGGGCATACGCCCAAAAAAAAAGCACCGGGTTTTAAGTGGAGCTTCAGGAACCGTGCAAACCTAGTCGTGCTCGATTCGGTCATGACAAAGTAGTGAAGCGCAAACATACATATGCCGACGTCGCTTGGTGCTGCGATTACGATTGGTTCGTCGACGGACATATCGGACAAACATAAACAGGCATTTATCCCGAGGTTCACTGCGCGGGAGCATGCTTCCTCGAGCGCCAGGGGGCTGGAATCGACGCCGGTGTAGGTGGACACTTGGCGGTGCACTAGTTTCGAAAGATCGCCGCCCCGTCCACATCCGACGTCAAGAACACTGCAGTTGCGGCCAACGTGAGCCGTGATCATGTGGCGCTTCCACTCGTTGCTTTCGAGGCGCAGCATATCTTCTTTGTTCGCACGGCCAGTTTTGGACGCTTGCTCATAACACATCACCGAATCGATTACCGGGCGGTCCCACTGCGACTTGCCGCACGGGGACCGCCAGTAGACATGTTTTTTGGTCGTGGACCAACACACGGTCCACATAACCACGAGTGATAGTGACACAGGGAACCCACCATCACAAAAATTTACTTTAGCGAAGCACTAGCTAAGCACTTGTTCCAGCAATTGCGCTCGTCTTCTATGCTGTCCCAAAAGTTAGCACTAAGTGCGGGCACAAGGGCCGTGGCGATCCGGCGGCCGTTTGCTACTTTCACGTCAGCGACACAGTCACTCAGGTACATACGGGGGTAGCACGGCCCGCGACGTTTGCCATTGGCAAATACGTCACACTTCATCACAATGTCGTACGCATACACACGGGCGCGATATTTTTGACTGTGCATGAGTCGATGCAGATTTGTTATCCAGCCCTTGCGTCCCTCGGGGCACGTGAACATCTTCGGGTGGGCAGAAATTGCTTCGATCATCTCGGGGTCGATGCCATTGATATAGAAAAGCGCGGTCAGCTTGTTGCGTCCCGCGCTATTCAGTGGGAAGCTGAGCTGATAGGCCTTCGGCCAAGTTGCGGGCGCACCGATCATCTCGGGGACGTGCCGCTGAGCCAACCAGATGGCCCGCCTCTCTGGGGTGCTGCGCAGAGCCGGTGCAGGGCGCATAGTTGTGATATGGCATCTAGTCAGAGACTCTCGGGCACCTAGTCATGACGTAATCGGATCACCTAATTAGCCATGCGAGGGCACCTCGGTGCCCAATTGGCGCAATTCATGCCTGGTTATTTCAGACAACCTCGCCATTTTCATCAATGACGTGAGACAAATAAATTTTGTCACGCGGTTGAATAGACAGCGTGCGGTGCATCTTCTTTCTGTTAAACGTGTTGTGTCGACCGACAAATATGCGTTCGCCCTCTCTGGGCGGTGTGCTCACTAGTTGGCCACGTGTTTTATGCTCGGTGACTACGCCGTTGACATGTAGTCCACGTTCTCTAGCGATCTTCATAATTTCAAATGCATTTGAGTGAATGCTGTTTTGGTCGGTTTCGTAGCAATCCCAGACGTCGTAAGTCGAGAGCCAGCATCCTTCCGGTAGATACGATTGCAAGGCTTCGTTCGACAGCTCCGATATTCGTTCGCAAAACCGCTCCATGGTTCTACTAATGTCAATTTTTCGGCGATTCAGCCGTCGGCGCGGTGGTGTTTGTGGTTGGGCGGGTCGCTCCTGTGTAATTGTGATGGTGGGTTCTGGATAATCCATATTTACGGTGTGCGTTTGATAACCTAATGAAAATATCATTCCAAAAATAAAGGGCATGACGATTGATGACAAGGATCCGACTGACATTTGTGATAAACTGCGCAAACAGCTAGGTGATCAACCGTACTCTGCCATCAGTTTGAATGCAATCGAGGGCTACGATGAAACGACGCTCGAACAAGTGATTACCGTAGCAAAACAGCGAGCTATTAACGAAGTCGAGTACGACAAAGTTGCCACACGACTGCGCTTGCAGAAGATCTACCTAGACAACCGCAAGTGTAGCTTTTCCGAGTTCGTTAAGGCACTGCGTCACCGTTATACAACAAAATTCTTGCGCTTCGTCGAGGACCACGCAGCCGACCTTGACAACGAAATCTACGTAACACAGTTGCTCGATTACGATTACCTAGACATTTTTGGAATGGAGACACTTCTAAAGGGCTACCTAATGCGCTCAAGCACGCTCGTGAATAGTTCCGAAGAAGCGAGGCCTTCGATGTGCGAGCTTCCATGTTTCTTGATGATGCGGTGCGCAATTGTGTGCTCAATGGCACGTCCCACGGACGACGTTTTGCAGCTCACTAAGAACACGTACGAGTTACTGATCAGGCGAAGGGCCACCTTCGCAACGCCGGTGATGTTTAATGCCGGGGCAAACAAGAACGCAAATCTTGCGTCGTGCTACCTGGTCGCCATGACGCCCTCGGAGGATTCGATAGACGGCGTCTTTAGTACTTTGCACAAATGCGCATTAATAAGCTCGATGTCGGGAGGACTGGGAGTTTCTATGCATGATATACGGGCGCGTGGGTCGCCGATTAATGATGGTGAGGGCACAGCGCAAGGCCTTCTGCCGGTGATGAGACAATTTAACGAAATGGCGAGAACAGTCGACCAGGGCGGCGGCAAGCGCCGCGGAAGTTGCGCAGTCTACATCGAACCGTGGCACGCCGACTTGTACGCGTTCCTGGACGCTCGTATCACACATGGTCAGTTTGAACAGCGCACCCACGACCTCTTTCTGGCGCTTTGGGTACCTGACCTCTTCATGCAGCGCGTGGAAAGAGACGAGCTTTGGTCCTTCTTCTGTCCAAAAAAATGCCCTGGTCTTGCAAACGTTTGGGGTGACGAATTCGTCAAGCTATACACGAAATATGAGGACGAGCGCTTGTTTGAACGCCAACTTTCGGCACGCGACGTGTTTTCTCGTGTCTTAATTACTCAGGCGAACACGGGGCAGCCTTACATGATGTACAAGGATAGCGCCAATCGTAAGAGCAACCACCAGCATCGTGGAACAATCCGTTCGTCAAACTTATGCGCTGAAATCATCCAGTACACGGCGTCCGACGAGACAGCCGTATGCAACCTCGGATCACTATCACTCCCGTCCTTCGTCGCCGAGGACGGCTTAGACTTCAAAACCCTCTGGAAAACGGCGCATCACTTTTCGCAGCAGCTCGATGCCTTAATTGACGCAACTGAGTATCCGACGGAATCGGCACGCAAATCAAACATGCTCATGCGCCCAATCGGCTTAGGAGTCTCAGGGCTATGGGATGTCTTTGCGGAGCTTGACCTCGTATTCGGCTCACCCGAGGCGATAGAGCTTGACAGGAAAATATTTGCTTGCATCTACCACGCTTGCATCTCCGCAAGCATTGAGCTTGCAGCAAGCTTCGGCGCATACCCGAAACATCTTGACAGTCCTGCCGATCGGAACCGACTGCAGCCCGACCTGTGGAATGTGGAGACGCCGCACGAAGAGAGCCTTTCTGACGGATTTTCGCTCGACTGGCGCAAATTGCGAGCGAACCTGGCAAGTACTGGTTTGAGGAACAGTCTAAGTGTTGCGATCATGCCAACTGCATCAACCGCACAGATCATGGGGAACACCGAGAGCATAGAACCGCCGACTGCACTCATCATGGTACGACGTGTCATATCTGGCGACCACGTCGTCACCAACAAAGTACTCAGACGAAACCTGCTTAGACGCGGCCTGTGGACTCCCGAGCTGGTCAAGAGAATCATAGCGGATCACGGGTCCGTGCAGAAAATAGACAAACTCACCGATCACGATAAGCAGGTCTTTCGGAACGCGTGGGAGATTCCGCAAAGAAGCATTGTTGAGCACGCGGCCGCTCGTGGCCCGTATGTCTGTCAAGGCATGTCGATGAACATTCATCTTTCCGACGCAAGCGAGGGCAAGCTGACGGCGCTGCACTTTGCGACTTGGAAAGCTGGTCTTAAGACGGGAAGCTACTACATCCGCACGAGCGACCCTAGCAGGCCAGTCCCCGTGACTGTAGAGCGCGAGTGCCTTTCGTGTTCGGCGTGATCGCCTCAAAAATAGATCTAGGGCGTCGCAGCGTCACCTGGTTGATCATCGTCAGGCATTATGGCAGTATTACGCACACCGCCATTATTGCACTATTTTTTTAAAAAAACGTAGACATATCATGAAAATACTGACATATCATGAAAATACTTACAGATAACGAAGTCGAGATATCGAGTTCTCCGGAAAACGGAAAGCCCAATACGAAAATTGTGTTTGATATTATGAATCGTCATGCTTACAATTACTACGGAGACGACCGAATGTGCGGCGGGCTCATAACACATACATACATGAGAAAAGTACTCAGGAAACTTGCGAACTTACACTCTTCGAAAAAAAGTGTAATATTTTCGTCATTCGATGAACGCATGCCACGTGCAATGCTTGTTGCGACCTTTAACCTCAAACAGAAAACAGTTTTTATCGATTTGGTGTGCGCCATAAAATTTCCCCAAATAGCAAACAAGGAGGGGTGGGCTGCTATGTTAATTGTCTGGTTAGTTTACTATTGCCAATCTCACAATTTTAAGAGCATCTCGCTCATGTGCACGTCAGAAATTCCTGACCACCTAAAAAAACCGTTCGATGTGCACGACAAAAGCGTTGGCGTGAGCCTTCTATCGCGCTACCAGAAGCTTCGCTTCCGTCCGGTGGCACAGTTCAGACACGAATACCTAATGCGTATCGATCTGACCAAATCGTTCCCAAAAAATCGCATTAAATTTCCGCTGACTAAGGGTTGGTTACATCCCATTGACACAACTCACACGTTTGTGCGCAGGACAGTGGTCGAATCGGAATCGGAATATGAATCAGAACCGGAATCGGAATGAATCAATCGTCGAATAATCTCAGCGTTAACAAACTAATGGATCTCTCAAATCCCTCGTCCGCATTCCCGCTGAAAACAGTAGTGGTGGGATTTGTGGACACGCCCGAGAGCCGTGCGTTACTGAAAGACGACGACAATAATCGTGTCATTTCCATTCTTAACAGTCACGGGTCAATAGGCCCTCTTCTGACGTACGCTTTCGTCGAAAATGCCGGCGACGACATCTCGGACCTCACCTTTACCTGGATGACAGACGACAACATGATCGAGAGCTATGGCGAGATGTTTCGCGGCTACAGCGCTGCAAACTTAAGCGCTCGGTTCCCCGCCAAAGTGTACCTAAACGCACAGAACTGGTCGTCGCTGCGGTCGCACCAACAGAAGTGGCGGGAAACATACCCAGACAATGCGCTCGACATGTACCGGCGCTACGTCGTGAGTCACGAGGTGGGCCATGTGATGGGGCTCGAACACTCTGTATCGAAATCAAACGATTGCGACATAATGGAGCAGCAAACATTCGATCCGAAACGTGATTGTCGTGTGTCGCCAGTGATACAGCCGGATACGGCCCGTAAATTGATCGTTCGACGATCATCGCACCCGTTGACACGTCAATAAATTTGTTTCAATGTGCTTCTTTGCGCTTGCGCTTTTTGGAAAACCAAGTTGCCATAAGAAGACCAAGTTCCGCAAGCTCGTTGCGGTGGCACGGCGGGACTTTGGTGTGTCCGTATCGGATGTGATAGCACAGGATTGCGAACGAACGCGCGGCCTTGACGTTTTTCGGCTCGGCGTAGCTTTCGAAGACGGCGTCGTAGCCGGCCGGACCGCCGCCGTTTTTAAACGCCTTGTCTCGCGGCACGTTCACGTCCAAGCCACGTTCTTTGATGCTGCGAAACGTCGGCATGTGTTCGCGCCATGTTGCAAGTGTTAAGTCCATCTCAAATCCCATCTCCGCAAGCTCGTTGCAGTAGCACGGCGGGACTTTGGTTTGTCCCGATCGGATGTCAATGGAAAGTTTTGCGAACGAACGCGCGGCCTTGACGTTTTTCGGCTCGGCGTAGCTTCCGAAAACGGCGTCGTAGCCGGCCGGACCGCCGCCGTTTATAAACGCCTTGTCGCGCGGCACGTTCACGTCCAAGCCACGTTCTTTGATGCTGCGAAACGTCGGCATGTACTTGTCCGTGAACGTTTTGAGCGACTTCTTCCGCTGCTGTTCGGCCATTTTTTTTGTCAGCGTCTCACCCTGACCG
>Ga0209815_1000571_pt1 | contig 27220 bp, 19 predicted proteins | sample CoawatmetaG00DNA_FD_187507 | JGI IMG/M metagenome (GOLD analysis project Ga0209815, IMG submission 187507) | Marine microbial communities from the West Antarctic Peninsula - Coastal water metaG002-DNA (SPAdes) (version 2) | ecosystem: Environmental > Aquatic > Marine > Coastal ...
ATTTTATTAACCTCTTAAAATTAACTTTTTAAGAGGTTTTTTATTTCTATTTGATTTTATTACATTTACGACCGTTTTAAACTAATAAAAATAAAATAATATATGGAATCAATGATGATTTGGATGCCAATTGCAATGGCTGTTTTAGGACTAGTATACATGCTAGTTAAAAAATCTTGGGTAATGAAACAAGATGCAGGTGATGGAAAAATGAAAGAAATTTCTGACCACATCTATGAAGGAGCACTTGCTTTTTTAAACGCTGAATATCGACTTTTAGCAATTTTTGTAGTTGGAGCAAGTATTGTTTTAGCTGGAATTGCTTTTTATATGGACAGTACTTATTTAATAGTTGTAGCCTTTATTATTGGTGCTATATTTTCTGCATTTGCAGGAAATATGGGAATGAAAATTGCAACCAAAACAAACGTTAGAACTACACAAGCTGCAAAAACGAGCTTGCCAAATGCATTAAAAGTTTCTTTTGGTGGTGGTACGGTAATGGGACTTGGTGTTGCTGGTTTGGCTGTTTTAGGCTTAACCATGTTCTTTATATTTTTCTTTCATTACTTCATGGATGGAGTATGGACTTCAACATCAGATATGACTGTTGTTCTTGAAGCATTGGCTGGTTTCTCTTTAGGAGCTGAATCTATTGCTCTATTTGCAAGAGTTGGTGGTGGTATATATACCAAAGCTGCAGATGTTGGAGCTGATTTAGCGGGAAAAGTACAAGCAGATATTCCAGAAGATGACCCAAGAAATCCAGCAACTATTGCTGATAATGTGGGAGATAATGTGGGAGATGTTGCAGGTATGGGGGCAGATTTATTTGGTTCTTATGTAGCAACTGTATTAGCTGCAATGGTTTTAGGAAATTATGTAATTAAAGATATGGGAGGAGCAATTCAAGATGCTTTTGGCGGAATTGGACCAATCTTACTACCAATGTCTATTGCTGGTGTAGGTATTATTATTTCTCTTATTGGAACTTTATTAGTTAATATCTCATCAAATGATGCAAAAGAAGCAGATGTTCAAAAAGCATTAAATATCGGAAACTGGGCATCTATCGCAATGGTTGCTGCAGCATGTTACGGTTTAGTTACTTGGATGTTACCAGAAACAATGCAAATGGATTTCTTTGGTGAAGGTCTTCAAGATATTTCATCAATGAGAGTATTTTATGCATGTTTGGTCGGTTTAGTTGTGGGCGCAGGAATCTCTGCATTTACAGAATACTATACAGGTTTAGGTTCTAAACCAATTTTAAAAATAGTACAACAGTCTTCTACAGGAGCAGGAACAAATATTATTGCTGGTTTAGCTACTGGTATGATTTCTACATTTTCTTCTGTATTATTATTTGCCGCTGCAATATGGTCTTCATATGCTTTAGCAGGCTTTTACGGAGTTGCTTTGGCTGCCTCTGCAATGATGGCAACTACAGCAATGCAATTAGCTATTGATGCTTTTGGACCAATTGCCGATAATGCAGGTGGTATTGCAGAAATGAGTGAGCAAGACCCAATTGTTAGAGAACGTACAGATATTTTAGATGCTGTTGGTAACACAACTGCTGCAACAGGTAAAGGTTTTGCCATTGCTTCTGCTGCACTAACTTCTTTGGCTTTATTTGCTGCATATGTAACATTTACTGGAATAGATGGTATTAATATATTTAAAGCACCTGTATTAGCAATGCTATTTGTTGGTGGTATGGTGCCTGTAGTATTCTCTGCATTAGCAATGAATGCTGTTGGTAAAGCTGCTATGGAGATGGTAAATGAAGTAGTAAGACAGTTTAAAGAAATTCCAGGAATTATGGAAGGAACTGGAAAACCAGAATACGATAAATGTGTCGCTATTTCTACCAAAGCGTCTTTAAAAGAAATGATGTTACCAGGTATTTTAACAATCGGTTTTCCAATACTTGTTGTTTTGGTAGGTAAATTAGCATATCAAGAAAACAACATGTTGGTAGCTGAAATGTTAGGTGGATATATGGCTGGTGTTACAGTTTCTGGCGTACTTTGGGCAATCTTCCAAAACAATGCTGGAGGTGCTTGGGACAACGCTAAGAAATCTTTTGAAGCTGGTGTAGAAATTAATGGAGTTATGACATATAAAGGTTCTGAAGCGCATAAAGCGGCAGTAACTGGAGATACAGTTGGTGATCCTTTTAAAGACACTTCTGGCCCATCTATGAATATCTTAATTAAACTTACCTGTTTGATCGGTTTGGTAATTGCACCAATTTTAGGGGGACATTCAAATGCCAATTCACAGAGTGAGGAGATTAGAAAAGAAGTGCGTGTAGAAATTAAAGGAGATACTTCTGAAATGGCTGCAGCAACAATTACTACGAATGAAACTATAGACGGAAAAACAGTTACTGAAAAAGTAGTTATTTCTGGTACTTTAGAAGAAGTTAAGACGGCTATGAAAGAATTAGAGGGATATACTGGAGATATTCAAGTACAATTGAATAATGGAAAACCAACACCTCCAACGAAGGAAAATAAATAATTTTTTATCTTTATATAAATAAAAAAGCACCTCAATTGAGGTGCTTTTTTATTGTAACACAAACTGAAACTTGTCTCCTGTCGTTTTCTGTGACAATCTATTTATACTTTCTTCGGATACGTGTAAAACTCTTGGATAACCTCCTGTAACTGGGCAATCTCTCATTAATACAATTAATTTCCCTGAAGGTGTTAACTGAACCGTTCCAGGCAATACTGCTGAGGTTAAAATTGAAGGAATATTATTTTCTAAAATTTCATTTAGCTTGTATCCCATTCTATTTATATCTTTTGAAACACTAAATTCAGTTTCAAAAAGTATCTTCTGTTGATGAATATCTAATGCCTCAAGCTCAGGTCCTTTAAAACATTCAATAACTTTAGATTCGAAATGATTTTTATTCACTTTGACCAAAGTTCTTGAGGTTTCTAAATCTATTTTTAGATTAGAAATAGACAAATAATCTCCTGATTTTAAAATAAAATTACTTGTAATATTTTTAAACAAACTTCTACTACCTAATTTTATATCTGTTAGGATTCCTCCTTTAACAGCTAAATAACAACGAACTCCAAAATTTACTTTTCCAAAAGATAAAATATCATTTTCTTTAATACTGATTTTAGAATTTAATAAAATAGATTGATTGTTAATCTTTGGAGAAAAATCTCCTCCAGAAATACAAATCGTAGTTTTTGATAAAAACTGAAGTTTACAGCCTCCTAAAGTAATTTCAAGAAATGCACAATCTAAAGAATTGTTTAAAATATGATTCGTTAAACCTGATGAATAAGAATCCATAGCACCAGAAACCGGAACTCCTAAAGAAGCAAAACCAACTCTTCCTTTATCTTGAATGGTTGTGTAAAATCCTGATTTTAAAACCTTAATCATTAATTATAGTTTTAAAAAGTTGATATGATTTTTTTGACACTAAAATTTCGAGTTCTGAAAATTCTTTTTTAGTAATTACACTAAATTTTATTTGATCTCCCGCTTTTGCAAAGCAAGGATTGCTTAATTCCAAATCAAAAAAATTAATTGGAGTTCTTCCTATAATATTCCAACCACCGGCAGAATTCACAGGATAGACTCCTGTTTGTTCTCCTCCTATTCCAACAGAACCTAACTCAACATTTAATCGTGGATTTGGTTTTCTGTCAAAAAATAATTGCGAGTTCAATCCTCCTAAATAAAGAAAACCAGGTAAAAAGCCAATAAAAAAGACTGTATAAATGCTTTCTGAATGAGTTTTAATAATTTCAAGAATCTCTAAATTTAAAGATTGTGACATTTCTTCTAAATCAATTCCAAATTCTAAATCATAACAAACAGGAATTTCCCATAGAAAATTTTGTACCGGTTTAATCGTAGAATTTAAAGTATAGATAGATTGTAATTTTTCAACTTCTTTATTAAAATCTAAAATGATATCCTTAAAAATTATAGTTAATGAATTATATCCAATACTATAATCTATATACGATTCGCTCTTTTGAGAATTAATTTTATCCTTAAATTCTAATATATCTTTTAAAATAGCTTCCTCAATGATTGCTTTCCATTCTATCAAAATTGCTTTCGCACCAAAAGGTTTATATGTATGAATGTTACCTAACAATAATTCCATGATTTTTTAATTCTCTAGACACATATTTTAAAATTTCAATTGCATTTTTAGTGTCTCCGTGTACACAAAAAGTATCTGCTTTTATTTTTACTTCTTTTCCTGAAACTGTTTTTATTTTGCCTTCTTTTATAATTCTATGGACATGTTGAAATACCTGCATTTTATCCAATATCAATGCATTTTCATAGGTTCTAGAAACTAATGTTAAATCATCATTATAATTTCTATCAGCAAACGCTTCGTACTTAATTTTTATGTTATTTTCTTTGGCGACTCTTTCAATTACAGAATTATAAGGAACATATAAATAAGCATCAATAGTATACTTTTTAATGGTATGAATAAATAAAATTGCTAACTTTTCATCAACAGCAATAGCATTATATAATGCACCATGCGATTTTATATGATGTAACTTTATATCAAAGAAAGAAAGCCTATTCATAAATAAATTCAACTGATTCTGTATACTTTCTTTAAAAGCATGATCAGAAATATTTATTAATTTTCTACCAAAATTTTCTTTATCAGGAAAAGAAGGATGCGCTCCTATTAAAACATTGTTTTGAGTCGCAATCTCAATAGTTTCATCTATTGTGTTTTTATCACCAAAATGTCCACCGCAAGCAATATTGCAAGAAGTGATATAAGGCATTAATAAATGCTCATTGTTTAAACCTTCACCAACATCACAATTGATATCAATTCTCATTCTATATAAAATTAAATACTTTTAAAATTCCTTTCGCGCCTAAAAAAATAGAAATTGCTAATATTATAAAACCTAAAATGTTTTGTGTTTTCGTGTTTACAAAATCACCTAAAACATTTTTCTTATTCATAATCCACAATAAAATTCCCGCAACAACAGGCAATAGCATGCCATTTGCAACCTGAGCAAACTTTATAATTTCAATTGGCTTAATGCCTATAGATGCAAATAAAACACCTAAAAACAAAATAACAATCCAAACCATTCTAAATGATTTTGATTTCATATTTCCTTTCCAACCTAAACACCCTCTTGCCACATAAGCAGCTGCTAAAGGGGCTGTAATTGCAGATGTAATTCCTGCTGCAAATAAACCCAATGCTAAAAAATACTTAGCAAATTTACCATATAAAGGTGCTAATCCTTCTGCCAAATCTGCAGCGTTAGAAATATCTTTAAACGGAATTGCAGCAGCAGAAACAATAATTGCCATTGAAACCAATCCTCCTAAAATAATAGAAATAATTGTGTCTTTTCTAGCTAATTTTAAATCTGCTGTTTTATTCCAACGTTCCTTAACTAAAGAAGCATGTAAAAACAAATTATATGGCACTACAGTTGTGCCAATTAAACCAATAATAGTTAGTAAACTTTTCTCTGGAAATCTAGGAATAAACATCCCTTTTAACAGTTCCAATACATTTGGCTTTGTAACAATCGCTGTTATTAAAAATGAAACACTCATTACTAAAACTAAAGTTACTAGTGCTTTTTCTAAAAATTTATAATTTCCAATATAAAGCAGAATAAATGCAATAACACCTATAACTAAACTCATTAAATTGATAGATAAACTACCAATATTTAAAATTAATTTTCCAAATATTGTTTCTAATCCTAAAATCCCTCCACTTATATTTCCTGCCTCATAAGAAGCATTTCCAACAACAATAGCACCTAAAATTAAGATTGTGACAAACCATTTAAAAAAAGGAATTTTAATCTCTTCTCTAATAACTTCTGATAATCCTTTTTGAGAAATGATTCCTAATCTTGCAGCCATTTCTTGTAAAACAATGGTGGCTATTATAGAAAGTAACATTGCCCACAATAAATTAAAACCAAAATTTACACCTGCTAATGTACAAAGAGTAACGGTTCCTGGACCAATAAAAGCGGCTGCCACTAGAGTTCCAGGTCCTATATTTTTAAAAATATTTTTAATCATTTAAGTAATCTAGTGTTAAAGCTGTCATTGATTTTACTCCTAAGACAAAGCCACTTTCATCAATCACAAAGTCTGGTGTATGGTGGCCAGATGCGTCTTCTGTTTTTACATCTAAAGATTTTCCTCCCAAAAAGAAGTACATTCCCGGTATTTTTTGTTGGTAAAATGAAAAATCTTCTGCACCTGTAATAGCACTTATTTTAACAACGTTTTCAGAACCTGCAATACGTTGCAATGTAGGCAACATTTTTGCTGTCAATTCAATATGATTGTAGGTAATTGGCAGCCCTTTCGAAATTTCTATAGTAGCCTCTGCTCTGTGCACTTTTCCAATTGCCGACACCATTTCCTTCATTCTATCATTAATGAATTTCTGCATGTCATAATCTAAGGTCCGTATCGTACCTACTAATTTTGCTCTTTCTGGAATAATATTCGATCGGATTCCTGCATTGATCATGCCTACTGTAATGACGGCGCCTTCTTTTGTTAATTCTGCTTCTCTACTAATAATGGTTTGTAAACCTTGTATTATACTTGCTGCTGTTAATATTGGATCTACTCCACTCCAAGGTCTAGATCCGTGTGCTTGTTTTCCTTTGATATTAATTTCAAAATTTTGGGCTGCTGCCATAATTCCGCCCGACTTGTATTTAATGGTTCCAACATCTGTTGCAGAATTTATGTGCAATCCAAAAATAGCTTCTACATCGGGGTTTTTTAAAACATTTTCTTTTACCATTAGTTCTGCGCCACCCTCTTCTCCTTTTGGAGCGCCTTCCTCTGCAGGCTGAAAAATAAACTTAACAGTTCCTTTAATTTCGCTCTTCATTTTAGAGAGCACTGCTGCTGCTCCCATTAAAATAGCTACATGCGTGTCATGACCACAGGCATGCATTACACCTGTTTTTTTACCATTATATTCAGAGGTTACAACAGATTTAAAAGGTAAATCGTTTCTTTCTGTAACTGGCAGTGCATCCATATCTGCTCTTAAAGCAACTACTCTTCCAGGTATATCTCCTTTTAATAAACCTACAACCCCTGTTTTTGCGATGCCTTCTTGCACTTCTATTCCTAAACTTCTTAAATGTTTTGCAATATATTTTGCAGTATTAAATTCTCTATTAGATAATTCTGGGTTTTCATGCAAATACCTTCTCCATTCTAGAACTTTAGACTCGATATCATTTGAGAGTTTGTTGATTTTCTCGTCATTCGTTTGACCAAAAGAATTTAAAATAAAGCCAAAAAATAAAAGAGCTGATACTGTGATTTTCATAGTTTGTCTTGTTTTAGTTACTGAAAAATAGAGCAATACTGCTAAGTATATGCGCTTTTAATGATTCTTTAAATATATAATTTTATATTGTAAAACTATAATTGTGAATACATAGTATACTCAAAAATATTATTCTTTAAAAATAGTGGACTCTTTATTTCCAAAAAAAAATATCTATAATTCATTTTAATCAACGCTATTTTAAACGGAAACATTTATATTTACTAAAAATAATTATGCTTTTTTCATCAAGAATTTACAAAATAATATATTTATTTTCGATTAGCTTAACCCTTCAATTTAGCTGTTTTGCACAAGAAACGATTGTAATTTTTGCTATTAATGATCCACACAGTGAAATAGAAAATTTCGCTAAAATCAAACCACTAATTGATGCTGAAAAAGCTAAAAATCAAAAAGTATATTTTGTAGCAGCTGGCGATCTTTTTTCAGGAAATCCAATTGTAGATTATCATTTAAATAAAGGATACCCGATGATAGACATGCTTAATAAAACCGGACTCGATGTAAGTGTTATTGGAAATCATGAATTCGATTATGGTCAAGCAATACTTAATGATCGCCTTGAGCAAGCAAATTTTCCTTTTATTTGCGATAATGTCTCGGGAGGAACGGGTAAACTGGGTGATATTAAGGGAAGTGCTATTATAGCAAAAGATAATTTTTCAATTGCGTTTGTGGGTGTAGTAGAGACTGGAAGTCCGGGAGGATATCCACTAACGCATCCAAAAAAAATTCAAGGTTTATCTTTTACAGAAGGCTTAGATAGTTTTGAAAATTATAAAGATCTTAAAGTTAATGATGATGTTGACTTAATCGTTGCTCTTACGCATTACGGAGGTTATAAAGATGAAAAAATTCTTGAAAACTACGATTTTGTAGATTTAGTTATAGGGGGTCACACTAACCAAGAATATGGGGTTGCGCATGCCAATGGATATAAAGTAATGTCTGGTGGAAATTTAGAGAAAATTTCAAAAACTACTTTAACCGTTGCAAATAAACAAATAACAAACTTTGAATTTGAACTTATCAATTTATCAAATTCTGATTTAGCTTCAGACAATGCTTTAGCAGAAGACATTGAGGAGTATTTTAATAACCCAAGCTTCTATACAAATATTGGTTCTTCTTTATCGACATTAACATGGAATTCAACAGGTTGTTTTTATACAGATGCTCTTCAAGTAATTTCTAATTCAGATATGGTAATACAAAATTCTGGTGGCATCAGAGATATAATTTATGAAGGTATTATTACACCATTCTCTATTTATTCTATAGATCCATTTGGTAATGGTTTTGACACCTATACAATGACTGTCTCAGAACTTAGAAACTTTTTAAATGAATTCCCATCTAGTTTTAGTTATTCGTTAGACACAAGTTTTAAAGTTCAGAAGAATGTAAACAATGAATTTATATTTTTTAAAGACGACATATTACTTCAAGATAATAGTCAAGTAACATTAAGTCTTAATGACTACATATCTAGTGTGTTTCCAAACTTACTCCCAACAAACCCTAGCTATTCTTTTCCTTTAACCACCGCCGATTATATAATTGAATACTTAACAAATCATACAGACCAACCAATCAATTACCTAGACTGTAATCGAAGAAATTACACTTTGAATATTAATGATGTTGTTAAAGAACCTATTGTTAAAATATATCCATCACACATTGAAATTAACTCAAAAGAAAATAACTTTAGTGTGGAAATTTATAACATTACCGGACAACTAATTTATAGTACTGCAAATTCAAATAAAATTGACACTCAATTTTTAACAAACGGCATCTATTTTTTTAAGTTGAACTACAGAAATAGTACTCAATTTAAAGTTCAAAAATTTGTGAAATAGATTTAAATAAATTTTATAAAATAAAAAACACCACAAAAATGTGGTGTTTTTTATTTTATTGTAATGATCGTAAATTAAAATGCATAGCGTTGGGGTCCTCCTCTTCTAATCTCCTCACTAGCAACTTCTTCAAATTGTGTAAAATTCTCTCTAAAGGCATTCGATAATTTAAAAGCTGTTTTATAATACGCTTCATCATTGTTCCAAGTTGCTCTAGGACTTAACAGTTCTGCTGGCACACCAGGACAAGTTCTTGGTTGTGCAACTCCAAAAACAGAATGAATGTGATAATCCTCATACTTATAGCTTCCTAAATCACCGTTTAAAACAGCAGAAATCATTGCTCTCGTATATTTTAATGGCATTCTTCTCCCTACACCATATTGTCCTCCAGACCAACCTGTATTTATTAACCAGACATTTACGCCTGTCTCTTGCATCTTTTTACTTAACATTTCTGCGTATTTTGTTGGGTGCAAAGGCATAAAAGGTGCACCAAAACAAGCTGAAAAACTAGGTGTTGGCTCTGTGACCCCTGCCTCTGTACCTGCAATTTTTGCTGTATAACCAGAGATAAAATGGAATGCTGCTTGATTTGGAGTTAATTTAGATATTGGAGGTAAAACGCCAAAAGCATCTGCTGTTAAAAAAAAAATATTCTTTGGGTTTTCACCTATTGATGGTTTTTGAATATTATCAATATGATAAATAGGATAACTAACTCTTGTATTCTGAGTAATAGAGGTATCTGCAAAATCGATAACGTCCTCTGTATCCAAAACAACATTTTCTAGAATTGCTCCTTTTTTAATTGCTGCAAAAATTTCTGGTTCTTGTTCTTCTGATAAGTTAATCACTTTTGCATAACAACCTCCTTCAAAATTAAAAACGGTATTTTCTTCCGTCCAACCATGCTCATCATCCCCGATTAAACTTCTATCAGGATCTGTAGAAAGCGTTGTTTTCCCTGTACCAGAAAGTCCAAAGAAAATTGCTGTATCACCGTCTTTACCCACATTCGCAGAACAGTGCATTGGCAATGTTTTTTTATAAACAGGTAATATAAAATTTAAAGCAGAAAAAATTCCTTTTTTAATTTCACCGGTATAACCCGTTCCACCAATTAAAGCTATTTTTCTTGTAAAATTTAAAATGGCAAAATTATGTTGTCGCGTTCCGTCTACTTCAGGATCTGCCATAAAACCAGGTGCATTTACCACGGTCCACTCAGGGTCAAAGTCTTTTAACTCTGCCTCTGTAGGTCTTAAAAACATATTGTAGGCAAACATATTACTCCAAGGGTACTCGTTGATAACTCTGATACTTAGCCTGTAATTTTCGTCTGCACAAGCGTAAGAATCTCGTACAAAAATTTCTTTTTCAGAAAGATACTCAGTAACCTTATTATACAGCACATCAAATTTTTCTGAATCAAACGGTAAATTAATAGCACTCCACCAAACTTCATCTTTTGTAATAGCGTCTTTTACAATAAATCTATCTTTTGGAGAGCGTCCTGTAAACTCTCCTGTATTCACTGCAATTGCACCTAAAGATGATGCTACTCCTTGTTCTTTTTTTAACGTTTCTTCATGTAACTCACTAGAAGTTAGTTGATAGCGAATTGTTGCATTTTTGATTCCTAGATTATTTAACGAAATCGATTTCGTATCTGTATCTACCATATCAATATTTATTTATTTTTTAATGAAGTACAAAATTAAACAATATTTTAAAATAGAGTTATTAAAATATAAAAATTTTCATTTTTTTAATTCTTTCTCATTTTTTTCAGGAATCCTGTTAACATAAATACCCAACCAAGAATAAAAAATAAGCCCCCAATAGGAGTTATAAACCAAATAGATGCTGCAGTTAGCTTCGTTAATTGAATTGCATAAATAGATCCCGAAAAAAAGAAGATTCCAGAGAAAAACAACCAACTAATCGTGTTTTTTTGTTTTGTAGAAAAACCAACATACATATTCACAAATAACAATACAATAACATGATACATTTGATAACGAACTCCTGTTTCAAAACTTAATAAACCTTCCGTTGTTAAACTGTCTTTTAATGCATGTGCACTAAAAGCGCCAAAAATAATTGTCAACATTCCTAAAAAACAAATAATTATATAATTTTTAAACATTATTAATGGTTTTTGTTAAATTTCAAACAATTGATGTATCTTCGTATCTAATACAAAAATACATCATTTATCCTATGAAAAATATTCTAATTATTGGCGCTGGAAAATCGAGTTCTGCCCTTGTAAAATATCTTTTAGACACTTCTGAGCAAGAAGCATTATTTATAACTATTGCAGATATATCTACAGGAAATGCTAATAAATTAATCAATAAACATAGAAATGCCAAAGCAATAATATTAGATGTATTTGACAAACATCAGCGGGAAGAGCAAATACAAAAAGCAGATATTGTAATCTCTATGTTACCTGCAAGATTTCATATAGATGTGGCTAAAGATTGTATTACTTTTAATAAGCATATGGTTACTGCCTCTTATATTTCTAGTGAAATGAAAGATTTAGACACAGAGGTAAAAAAGAAAGGCTTGGTTTTTATGAATGAAATTGGTCTAGATCCAGGAATTGACCATATGAGTGCAATGCAAGTAATTGATAAAATTAAAGATGCTGGCGGTAAAATGCTATTGTTTGAATCTTTCTGCGGCGGAATCGTAGCTCCTGAAAGTGATAATAACTTGTGGAATTATAAGTTTACCTGGAATCCTAGAAATGTAGTTTTAGCAGGACAAGGTGGTGCTGCCATGTTTATACAAGAAGGAACTTACAAATACATACCCTACACTAAATTATTTAGAAGAACAGAATTCTTAAAAATAAATGATAGTGGCAATTTTGAAGCTTATGCAAATAGAGATTCTTTAAAGTATAGAAGTGTCTATGGCTTGAATGATATTCCTACAATGTATAGAGGAACTATTAGAAAAGTAGGATTTTCAAGGGCTTGGGATATTTTTGTCCAATTAGGAATGACGGATGATTCTTACACTATAGAAGCCTCTGAAAACATGAGTTATAGAGATTTTGTAAATTTATTTTTAGGATATTCTCCTTCAGATTCTGTAGAATTAAAATTACGCTCTTACCTTAATATAGAGCAAGATGATGTGATGTGGGCAAAATTAGTAGAGTTAGACCTCTTTAACCCAAAAAAGAAAATTGGATTGACAAATGCAACCCCTGCGAAAATGTTGCAGAAAATATTAGAAGATTCATGGACCTTGCAAAAAGATGATAAAGATATGATTGTAATGCAACATCTTTTCGGTTACGAATTAAACGGTAAAAAACATCAAATAGAAAGTAGTTTTATTGTTTTAGGAGAAAACCAAACCTATACTGCAATGTCTAAAACAGTTGGTTTACCTGTTGGAATTGCTGCCTTAAAAATTCTAAAAGGAGAAATTAAAACACCTGGTGTTCAAATACCAATTAACAAAGAGGTATACGAACCTATTTTAAAGGAATTAGAAAATTACGGTATTAAATTTACCGAGAAAGAAGTACCATATAAGGGGTATAATCCTAATAACGTAAATAAATTCATGTAATTACGTAAAAAAATAACTTAATAAAAAAATTACTTCTTCGCAATTACCTCTTAAAGCTACATTTTTATATAAAAATCTTTAGTTAATTGAATATAGTCTTCTGTATATTGATGACGGGCAAGTTCTATAATTAAATGTGTTTCCTCTAATTCAGTTTCCTGAAAAGAAAATGCCAATAAACTTCTTTTCACTTCTGACTTTTTATTTCCTTGAACTCTGCAAACTTTGTTTAAAAACAAATGATGTTCTTTGGCTATATTTATAAAATTCATTTCCTCTTTAAATGGAATAATCGTAGAAAAAATTCCGTTTTCTGATAAAATTTTAGAAACACCAACTAACAGTTCTTCAAAAGATAATGAAGAAGTAAAACGTGCCTTATTTCTTGAGACATCCTCACTTTCAAAGTTATCTGTATAAAAAGGCGGATTCGATACAATTAAATCATAGCTCTCTTCCTCAGCCACTATTTCATCTGCAAATTCCTGAAAAGTAGCATTGTAACAATAGAGACGGTCTCCCCAATCAGATTTTTCAAAGTTTTCAACCGCTTGTTCGTATGCTTTTTCATCTACCTCCACAGCATCAATTGTCATAGCATCAGAGCGCTGTGCAATCATTAGCGCAAGAATGCCACTACCTGCACCAATATCTAAAATAGTATTTGGGTATTTATCAACAGTACACCAAGCGCCTAATAAAACGCCATCTGTGCCTATCTTCATAGCCACTTTATCTTGTTCCACTGTAAATTCTTTAAACTTGAAAGGTTGGACCATTTTTCAAAAATACTACAATTTCCTTTCATTATAGAGTTTGTATAGTTTTTGTATTGGTCAATTATGACAGTACAAAACTACATTTTTAGTGTATTTCTTGGAATTTATTCAGACTATAAAATAAGAATTCATTCTAAGATAGAAACTCTTTTAAAAAATAAAAAACCATTGAAAATATCAACGGTTTTTTATTTTTTAAAAGAGTTTCTATTTGACAACGTCAACAGTTTTCTTTTGCAGAAAGGAAGGGATTCGAACCCTCGATACCGTTACCGGTATACTACCTTTCCAAGGTAGCGCCTTCGACCACTCGGCCACCTTTCTAAACATACAAAGCTATTAAACCCTCAGGAGTTTCAACTTCTATTGTATTATTTTCTCTATCTACTTTTTTAATAAAGGCATCTACCATCGGAATAAAAATTTCTGTTCCATCTCGATCTATCTCAAAAAGAGGTTGTGCTGCTTTATCGTTTATATGAACAATTTGTCCTACTTCGCCAAAATTTGTATCCACTACAGTAAAACCGATTACTTCATGAAAATAAAACTTATCACCAGATAATTTTGGCAACATTGTTGAAGGCAAATAAATACCACATTTTAAAATTGAATCAGCCTCTTCATCAGAATAAATATCTTCAAACTGAACGCGTAGCTGATTTCCCTTATGCAACGAACTTTTTTCAATAAAAAATGGAACCAGATTACTGCCAAATTCGACATAAACTGATTCCATTTCTGTGTACAACTCAGGCTCATCTGTATCTAATTTGATAACAACTTCACCTTTAAAACTATATTTTGTAACGATTTTGCCTAAATAAAAACAATCTTCTTTACGCATCTTCGTATAAATTTAGTTTTTATTCTGCTGCTTTTTCTTGAGCTTCATCAATAGTTTCAGGAGCTGCCTCAACAACTTCTTCAACTGCAACCTCAGCAACAACTTCTTCTACAACTGGCTTAGCTGCTTCAATTCTTGCTTCATTTACTGCTTTTTCTGCTGCAAATGCTGCTGCCTTCGCATCAGATTGTGCTTGAGATAACCCAGCTTCTTTATCAGAAATTTTTGTCGCTTTTTCCTCTACCCAAGCTGCAAATTTAGCATCTGCTTGCTCTTGAGTTAAAGCACCTTTGCGAACACCTCCAACTAAATGATTCTTTAACATAGCACCTTTATAAGATAAAAGGTTCTTTGCAGTATCTGTTGGTTGTGCACCATTTTGTAACCATTGTACAGCTTTATCAATGTTTAAATCGATAACTGCTGGGTTTACATTTGGATTGTAAGTACCTAATTTCTCTAAGTATTTACCATCTCTTTTTGCACGAGCATCAGCGGCAACGATCCAATAGAATGGTTTCCCTTTTTTACCGTGTCTTTGTAATCTAATTTTTACAGACATAATTTGTTAATTTTTTAAGGTTCTCGACCTTGATTATTAAAAATCTTACTATCTCGTAGTAAGTGGGCGCAAATATACAAATTAATTTAATTCTAGAAACTTTAAATTTACTAATTATCAAGTAGTTAATCTATTTACCTTTTGTTGATAAGTCCGTATAAATTTACATGCCTAAATCTTTCATGTTTTTGTATTTTTAACTTCCCAAATCATTACTTAAAAATAGCCATTTTATGTACTTAATTTTTGATACAGAAACTACCGGTTTACCCAAAAGCTGGAACGCTCCTATTACAAATACAGATAACTGGCCGAGGTGTGTACAAATTGCATGGCAGCTGCATGATGAAATGGGAAATGTGCTAGAACATAACGATTTCTTGATAAAACCAGACGGGTACAACATTCCTTATGATGCAGAGAGAATTCACGGAATTTCTACAGAACTAGCAGAAGAGCAAGGTATTTCTTTAAACGAATGTTTAATTTTATTTAATGAAGTTTTAGGTAAAACAAAATTTATTGTTGGTCAAAATTTAAATTTTGACTTGAATATTATGGGATGTGAATTCCATAGATTAGGAGTTGAAAATAAAATGACTTCCCTACCAATATTAGACACTTGTACAGAGAAAACTGCCTTCATGTGTCAGATTCCTGGTGGTCGTGGTGGAAAATTTAAACTACCAACATTAACAGAATTACACAATCATTTATTTGGAACTGGTTTTGGAGATGCGCATAACGCCACAGCAGATGTAGAGGCAACAACACGTTGTTTTTTAGAATTAGTTCGTATTAGAGAGTTTACAAAAGAGCAATTAGATGTAGCTGAAGATTATTTTAAGAACTTCTCTGAGGCCAATCCAAAACCAATTCAAGTTATTGGTTTAAATCACATAAACCTTAAGAAAGAAAGTGAAAAAATCCGTCAACGTCTTGAGAAATTAAAGGATACGGCAGATACAAAATCTACTACTGTTGGTTTAGCAGAATTAGAAAATATTCAATTTTCCCACTTACATAATCACACGCAATACTCTGTTTTACAATCTACCATGCAAATTGGTAATATTATAAAAGCTGCAGCGAAAGACAATATGCCCGCAGTAGCAATGACAGATACTGCAAATATGATGGCATCATTTCATTTTGTAAGTGCTATTTTAAGTCATAATAAAACAGCAGCAACTCCAATGAAACCAATTGTTGGTTGTGAGTTTAATGTGTGCGAAAATCATAAAAATAAATCTCAAAAAGACAATGGTTACCAAGTTGTTTTATTAGCTAAAAATAAAAAAGGATATCACAATTTGGCTAAAATGTCTTCAATTGCATTTGTAGACGGTTTTTATTATGTGCCAAGAATAGACCGAGAGGTTATTAAAAAATACAAAGAAGATATAATTGTTTTAACAGGAAATTTATATGGTGAAGTTCCTAGTAAAATCCTAAATCTTGGAGAAAAACAAGCGGAGGAAGCTTTAATCTGGTGGAAAGAAGAATTTAAAGACGACTTCTATATTGAGCTAATGCGCCACAATCAGCAAGACGAAAGAATTGTAAATGAAACGCTATTAAAGTTCTCTAAAAAGCATACTGTTAAAGTTATTGCAACAAATAATACTTTTTATTTAGAGAAAAAAGATGCCAATGCACATGATATTTTATTATGTGTAAAAGATGGAGAAAAACAAGCAACACCAATAGGAAAAGGGCGCGGTTACAGATACGGTCTACCAAACCAAGAGTATTATTTTAAGTCTTCAGATGAAATGAAGGCACTTTTTGCAGATTTGCCAGAAGCGATTATCAACATTCAAGAAATTGTAGATAAAATAGAAATTTTTACACTTGCAAGAGATGTATTATTACCTGCGTTTGATATTCCTGAAGAATTTAAAGATGCTGCTGATGCCGAAGACAAAGGAAAACGCGGTGAAAATAATTTTCTAAAACACCTAACATTTGTAGGTGCTAAAAAAAGATACGGAGAAATCACCGAATCTATTAAAGAACGTTTAGATTTTGAATTGTCTGTAATTGAAAAAACAGGATACCCTGGTTATTTCTTAATTGTAGAAGACTTTATTCGCGAAGCTAGAAATATGGATGTTGCCGTAGGTCCAGGACGTGGTTCTGCTGCTGGCTCTGTAGTTGCCTTTTGCTTATGGATTACCAATATAGATCCTATTAAATATGATTTGCTTTTTGAACGTTTCTTAAACCCAGAACGTGTATCGATGCCCGATATTGATATTGATTTTGATGATGAAGGACGTGGGCGTGTAATGGATTATGTAATTAATAAATATGGTGCAAATCAGGTTGCACAAATTATTACCTACGGAACTATGGCGGCAAAATCTTCCATAAGAGATACTGCCAGAGTTTTAGATTTACCACTTTTTGAAGCGGATAGAATTGCAAAATTGATTCCCTTAATTAAACTAAAAAATATTTTTGGTGACGATGCAAAAAGTAAAGGAAAGGTTGCTGGCTTAAGATCTGAAGATAAACAATTAGTTGAAGAGCTAAAAAGTTTGTCTTTTGGAAATGATCTAGTTTCTGAAACAATTAACAAAGCAACAATGCTAGAAGGTTCTGTTAGAAATACTGGAATCCATGCTTGTGGTGTCATTATTACACCCGGAGATATTACCAATTACGTGCCAGTTGCTTTGGCAAAAGATTCAGATATGTACGTTACCCAATTTGATAACTCTGTTGTAGAATCTGCAGGTTTATTAAAAATGGATTTCTTAGGATTAAAAACATTGACCTTAATTAAAGACACCGTTAAAATTGTAAAAGCAAAACACAATGTAATCTTAGATCCAGAAAACTTTCCTTTAGATGATGAAAAAACATACGAGTTGTTCCAAAAAGGAGAAACTGTAGGTATTTTTCAGTATGAATCTCCAGGAATGCAAAAACACATGCGCTCTTTAAAACCTACTGTTTTTGCAGATTTAATTGCTATGAATGCCCTGTATAGACCAGGACCAATGGAATATATCCCATCTTTTATTAATAGAAAACACGGTACAGAAGATATTGAATACGATTTACCTGCCATGGAAGAGTACTTGGCAGAAACTTACGGAATTACGGTCTACCAAGAGCAAGTAATGTTACTCTCGCAAAAGTTGGCAGATTTCACCAAAGGTGAAGCCGATGTTTTACGAAAGGCCATGGGTAAGAAGCAAATTGCAGTTTTAGATAAAATGAAACCAAAATTTGTAGAGCAAGCAGCTGCAAAAGGACATGATCCAGAAAAATTAGAAAAAATTTGGAAAGATTGGGAAGCATTTGCTAGTTATGCCTTTAATAAATCTCACTCTACTTGTTATGCCTGGATTGCATACCAAACAGCGTACTTAAAAGCACACTATCCAGCAGAATACATGGCTTCTGTACTTTCCAATAATATGAATGACATTAAATCTGTTTCATTCTTTATGGAAGAATGCAAACGAATGGGATTAGAAGTTTTTGGTCCTGATTTAAATGAATCTTATTTGAAATTTTCTGTAAATGAAGAGGGCGCTGTACGTTTTGGAATGGCTGCTGTAAAAGGTGTTGGTGCAGGCGCAGTAAGAGCTATTATTAAAGAAAGAGAAGAAAACGGAAATTTTAATTCAATTTTCGATTTAGCAAAACGTATTGATTTACGCGCTGCAAACAAAAAATCTTTTGACAGCTTAATAAAAGCAGGTGCTTTCGATTCTTTTGCAGATACGCACAGAGCACAATATTTTTCTACAGATGAAAAAGGTTTGACCTTTTTAGAGCGTGCTATGAAATTTGGAAGTAAATACCAAGAAAATGAAAATTCTGCACAAGTTTCTATGTTCGGTGAAGCCTCTACAGTTCAGTTCCCAGAACCAGACATTCCAGAATGTGAAACTTGGGGAACCATGGAACTTTTATCACAAGAAAAAGAAGTTATTGGAATTTATATTTCAGCACATCCTTTAGATGATTTTAAAAACGAATTAAAATTTTGTAATGCTTCTTTGAAACACTTTAAAACAGACTTAACAAAATTTGTGAATATGAACCTAGCTTTTGCAGGTATCGTCACAGATGTGCAACATAGAGTGTCTAAGGCAGGAAAAGGGTGGGCTTTATTTACAGTTGAAGATTATGCAGATAGCAATGAGTTTAGAATTTTTGGAGAAGAGTATTTAAGAATGCAACATTTCTTAGTTCCGAATCAGTTTTTATTTATAAGATCGACTATTCAAGCAGGTTGGACGAATAAAGAGGGCGTTGTTGGAGAACCTAGATTAAAGTTTACAGAAATGAAATTATTACATGACATTATGGATGAACTCTGTAAAAAAGTAACCATTCAACTTCCTTTAAATCAGATTAAAGAAGATACCATTCTTAATTTAGAATCCATTCTAAAAAACAAACCCGGTAAACAAGGTTTAAATTTTACTATTTGGGACGAAAAAGAGAAATTAGAAGTAAGTCTACCGAGTAGAAATACAAAAATTCACATTACAAATGAATTATTGACAATTTTAGATAGCCAACTAATTAGTTATAAATTAAACTGATTCTAATTAGAAGAATAAAGTAAAAATAAGTGCTCCATAAAAAGATAAATATTTATTTTTGTTTAATATTTTATATAATACATGAAACAAAAAAATAATGGTACTTGGGTAAGTTGGAATGAGAACGTTACCCACAACTACAAATCACTCTTTAAGATAACTACTGAAGAAGAACTACAAAAAGTTATAAAAAATTCAGAAAAAATACGTGTTTTTGGATCGAAGCAGTCATCAGCAGATATTGCTTCTGGCCTGGAGACATTAGTAGATATTACTACATATAATAAAATACTTTCTTATAATGATTCAGAACACACCGTTACTGTGCAATCTGGAGTAATTTTAGGAGATTTACTAGATGCCATAGAAGCAAAAGGTTGGTGTATACCTTGTCTGCCAGATATTAATACCATTACTATTGGGGGTGCTTTAGCAACAGGAACGCACGGAACAAGCGGAAAACTGTTATGCGAATACATGATAGATTGTAGTATTGTTTTAGCAGATGGTTCTTTAAAAAGAATTAATGAAAAAGATGAAATGATAGATGCCGTAAGAGTTTCTTTAGGAGTACTTGGCGTAATGTCTGAAATTACTTTTAAATGTGAGCCTATTTACACGCTACACGTAAAAGAAGGTCCAGAAGATGATTCTGAATGGTTACCAAAAATTAAAGAGCGTTTAAAAAAGCATGCTTTTTTAAGAATTTTATGGCTTCCGCATACAGACAAAGGGTACGTAATTACTGGCGATAAAATTAATCCTGATACAGAAATCGCAGAAAACTTAGGTCCTGCATATTTAAAACACCGAAGAACAGCTTCAAGAATATTATACAAATATTCGCATATTTTTCCTTGGACTACAGCAATTGCTAACAAACTATTGTACAGAGGTTTTTTTAGTAGCACCAAAGAACACAAAGGTTCACTATACCAAGCGACCGTAACAAAGTCTAGAGGTTCTACGATAGAATTGGCAGAATGGACAATTGGCTTAGATAAATTTCCAAAGGTTTTTGAAGAATTGAAAACTGAAATTAATAAATGGAGCAACAAATCATTTATTCACATTCCAATGGATGTTCGTTTTGTATCCAAAGACAAATCTTGGTTAAGTTATGCTTATGGTGAAGACACGGTAACTATGGGTTGTGTTTCTAGAAACGCAGCTACCGCAGACACTTATGAGGCTTTTAAAAGTATTGAAAAAGTGTTTTTAAAATATGGAGGAAAACCTCATTGGGGAAAACGTTTCACTGTTAAAGATGCTGGTATATCCAAAATTTATAGTAAGTGGGAGGATTTTAAAGTTTTAAGAAAAGAATTAGATCCAACTAATAAATTTTTAAATCCATATTTAACCGAATTATTAAACGAAAAAGAAAGAGCGAATGCAGTTGCCTAAAGGATTTTTATTTGATTTTGATGGTGTTGTGGTAAATAGTTTCGAAAGTCACGGTGCTGCCTGGAGCAGTGCTTTTAAAGAGTTATTTAATCAAGATATTGCTCCTTTTCCTAAAAGTCATGCAGGTAAAGCGCCTATGATTATTGCTGGCTATTTTTGTAGTCTTATTGGTGAAGAAAAACGGACTGAAGAGTTATATGTTTTAAAAGACAAGCATCTAGATATTCATTTTAAAGTTCCGAAATTATTACCTGGAGTTAGAGAGTTTACAACGCTACTTAGCAAAGAGCACATCCCTTACGGCATTGCTAGTAACGCTACCAAACAGTTTTTAAAAAATAGTGTACATCATTTAGAATTAAATTTTCCAATTATTTTTGGTGTACAAGATTACATAAAACCAAAACCTGCTCCAGAGGCATACATTACCTTAGCAAGTGCATTGGGTTTTCATCAAAATGACTTTAAAGATATTTGGGTTTTTGAAGACAGTTTAACAGGAACAAGAGCTGCAAAATTAGCAGGAATGGTTCCTATTGGTATTACAACTCAATTTTCTGAAGAAGATTTAAAAGAAGCTGGAAGTGTTCTTGCATTTCCAACTTTATTGGAAGCCTACGAGTATTTATTAGAAGATTAAACCTAAATAGTTACTTCTCTAAAAAATGTTTCTAAATTTTTATTCTGAGTAGTTAAACCTAAAATTTTCAAGTTATTCTCTTGTGCTAAATCGAAAATTTTAGAGCGAACATCTTCATCGGAACTAAATGTTAATTGCCAATTATTATCTAATGTATTTTTTACAGAACTTAAGTTCGATAATTTCTGGAAAATCACCTCATCTAAAGAAGTATTAAAAGTAATTTCTATTATTTGTTGTTTTGAGTCTTGAAGTTCTTCTAGTTTTTTGTCAACTAAAATTTGGCCCTTTTTAATTATAATTACGCGGTCACAAACAGCTTCCACTTCTTGCATAATATGCGTAGAAAACAGCACTGTTTTATTTTTCCCTAATTCCTGAATCAATGCTCTAATCTCTATAATTTGGTTAGGGTCTAAACCAGTTGTTGGTTCATCTAAAATTAAGACTTTTGGATTGTGTAAAATAGCAGCAGCAATACCTACTCTTTGCTGATAACCTTTAGATAATTGATATATTTTCTTATTTACCTCTAAAGTTAAACCTACTTTTTCTATGCAGTCTTCTATTTGACTTTTAGCTACCTTATAAATAGCAGCATGAAACTGTAAGTATTCACGCACGTACATTTCTGCATACAAAGGATTGTGTTCGGGTAAATACCCAATTACTTTTTGCGCTGCTATCGGATTTTTTAAAACATCAATTTCATCAACAAATACTTCACCAGAGTTCGGTTTTATATAACCTGTAAGAATTTTCATCATTGTAGACTTCCCAGCGCCATTAGGACCTAAAAAACCAATTATCTGTCCTTTATCTGCCGAAAAAGAAATGTTATTTAGTGCTTTCTGAGATTTATAACTTTTAGAAACGGAATTTACGATTATAGACATTTTACAAATGTAAGTTTAATAGTAGAATAACGAAAATATGTGGTTTTTAGTTTACAATATTAGAAAGTTTTATTTATTGTAAAAGACTAACGTGAATAAAATAAAATGACTCAATTAAAATTGAGTCATTTAAATAAAAATAAGTTTTTATAATTGATATCTTACTCTGAAGCTTATAAATCTTGGTAAAATAAAACGTTCATTGACTGTAAATGCAATGATACTCTGACTTATATTTACTTGTGAACCTGTTGCTAATAAGTTATTACCTACCAATTCATATTCCCATTTTGCATCTCTATCTTTTCTGTATGCTAATTTTGCATTCCAAATATTAAAAGAACTCTGCTTGATTCCATCTCGTCTTACTTCGTTAAAAGTAAAATCTGAAGTAAGTGTTACTGAATTCCAAATATATGCATCAAAATCTATCGATGGTGAGTGTGTAACCGTCTTAATATCTGAAGGTCTTGCACTGTTACTTTGATCTACATAATTTATTCTATAACGCAAAGTAACATTTGGTGCTTTCATGAAATTTGTACCAATACTTGCATTCATACCTCTTACTAAGCTTTCATTTGTATTCTCTTCCGAGTTAATAAATTGATAGCTTTTATTATAAGAGAAGTTCCCACCAAATCTTGTTCTAATTTTCTTGATGGTTTTACCTAGACCAATAAATGAAGTAAGACTCTCATTATCTAAAGGTGAATTTATAGTTGTACTACTAGACACAACAGAGCGCTGTCCAAAAATTGTATTTCTATTTACCTGATCTGAAGTTTTCTTATAATTTATTGTTGCAAAAACATTACTCGCATTAAATAAGTTAAAACTTGAATACCTTAAAGTTAAATTATGAAAACTAGCATTTAAAAGTCCAGGATTTCCTGAAAAGTAAGAATCATAACTATTCATTACAATACCCCTTGCAATTTGATTAACGTCTGTAAAATTAACTTCTTGTTTATAGCTAAAATTTAAACTTTCACTTCTTTTAAACTGCGCAACTACTTCAAATTCTGGTAAAAATTTAGCAAAGGTATCTTTAAAAGTCTCTGAACCAAATTGCGTATTATTAGAATTATAAGCATGCACTGTAAAGCCAGGTGTAAATGTAAAAATACCAGATTTTAAACGATATCTTACTCCCGCGTATACATCTGAAAAACTATAATCAGTATCATTTGTTGTTTGAGGATTATTAATGCCATCAATAGTTGGATTTGGATCAAACTCTGCACCATTGTCTAAAATCTGAAAAAAACGAGAATTAAAATTCTGTTTACTTAGTATCGTTCCTGTTACAAAATTCAAATTACTCTGATCGTTTAAAATATAGTAATAATCTAATTTTGCGTCTAACTGATTCGATTTTACACGTCTATCTTGTTCTAAGGTATAAAATTGATTGCTTCTATCTAACCCAAGAGTTTCTGCTGCGTCATCAAACCCATCTTCAAACTCTGCTAAAGAATCTATATCATCTGGGTTATTATTATCTGGATCATTTTCTAAAGAAGCCACATAAAAAGGATCTTCATCCTGTAAAATATGTTTTACTTCTAGTGCAAAAATACTTTTTTCACCTGCCGTATAGAAATAACTAAAATCTTGATTAATTGTATAAGGTGTTGCACTTTCAGTCTCTGTAATATTACTTAAAACACGAGAAACTACATCTTCTCTAACAGATTCATTAGAAAAACGACCAGATACATTGTAGGTCAATTGATTATTATAGTCTTTCTTATATGTTGTACTTAATCGAAATAAACCCGTATTACTTGTTTGATCTGTTTTATTATCAACAAAATCATCTGGTGTTTTGGGATCTACGTAGTCAATATCGCTAATATTTCTTTGTCCGTTACTATTACTAGACCAAATTAAAAAACCACTTAAATCTAATTTTTTATTCGGTGAATAACTAATATTTAAAGCAGACAGCTTCGTTTCGATTCTGTTTGCATTGTTTGCACCTGCACTTAAAAAACCAATACCTGCATCTCCTATATTAATATTTGTACCATTAGATGGACTTTGGCTTCTAAAACCTCCTCCAAAACTTCTTAAATCTCTTCTACTTAACACAACATCTCCAAGATTATTTACATCTCCAATAACATTTATGGTGTATTTTGGTGTGTAATAAAATAATTTTGGCTGAAAAAGGTACAAGTCTGTATCTGCAGAATTTCCTGCACCGGCTATAATATCTCCAAACCAAAAATTCTTTTTACCTTCTTTTAATTTTATATTTATTGCAACTCTATCTTGGTTATTTTGCACACTACTTAGCTGACTTACATTCGAGTAATTTCTTAAAACCTGAATTTTGTCTACGGCATTAGAAGGAATGTTTTCTGCTGCTAATTTAGTGTCTCCACTAAAAAATTCTTTTCCATCGATCATTATTTTCTCAACAGCTTTACCTTCTACTTCAATTTGACCATCATCATTTATTTCTACTCCAGGTAATTTTGCTAAAACATCTTTTAGTTTTCTTTCAGAACCATTTTTAAAAGAATCTGCATTGTAAATTATAGTATCTCCTTTAATAGTAATGGGCATCTTAGAAATGATCTCTATACCATCTAACATACTATCTTCTAGCATGGTATAATCTTTATTCATATTCGTTGTTTTCGTTTTCAAAAACGCACTAATTTCTTTAAAACCGATATAACTAATTTTAATATTATAAACTGTATTTTTTTTAAGATCTAATTTAAAATTTCCTTTTGCATCTGTAAAACCATAAGAAGCAATTCTTTTAGCAACGGTATCCAATGCGATAACATTTGCCATTTCTAAAGGGAAATCCAGCGAGTCTTTTACAATTCCTCTATATTCTATTTGCGAAAATGCAACTGTAGAAGCAATAAAAATGGCGATGAATACTATTTTTTTCATGTATTATTTTTTATTAAGTTTCAATGAAGTTATTTAGTTTAGTCTTCTACCACCACGACCGCCTCTGTTTTGAAAACGGGCTTTTAATTCTTCTGTTTTTACTTTTACAATTTTATTGTATTCATCTCTCGAAACTTCTTTTCCTTTCTTAGGTTCTTCTATTTCTAAAACTTCTTTAGAGCTAATTGCAACTTCTGTACAAAGCATAGTAGTTCTACCTGCATTGATCTCTAAAATTAACCCTGGCAAACCATAGTATTTATCTGGCCCTGTACTTACCGGAATTTGTGGTGTATACCAAGCTGTGATACTTAGCATTTTTTTAGCTGGTTTTACATTTTTTGTCTTTGTAGAATCTTTTTTAGCATTACCTCTTCTACTAAAGATACTTCCCCAATCTATATTCGTATCTTCTTTAACGAGCGTAGCTTTATAACAAGTATACTGGCCAATTTTTTTAGTCTCCATACCCATTTCCCATTGCGCTTGCTCCATATTTTCAGTAACTAAAAAACGTTTACTAAATTGTTCTACATCTTCTATCATTACTTGATCTTTGGTGTTTTTATAAATAGAACCTTGTCCATTACTCCTACCCCAGCTTGGCCCAGATGCACCAGGTGCTTCCAACTTTACCTCTTCCTTAAAAGAAGATGCAGTTTTATTAAAAGTTAAGGTATACGTTTTTTCTAAAAAACTTTTCATACGCTGCATTCTTTGCTTTTTCTGCTGCTCCGTCATTTTCCCAAACCTACTCATATCCATAGTGGTTTTAGACATATACGTAGCTTTGCCTTGAAAGCTTTTCTGTGCAAAAGTAATCGATGTGACGAATGTTAGAAAGAATACAAATAGTGATTTCATAATTTTTTTATTTTAACCAAAAATAATATTAATAATTATCGATTAGACTTAAAAAAAACATAAAGGTTTAATTTATTATCTAAATAAATAAACAAAATTATCCACCTATCTGCAAGGTGCTTTCATTTCCTAAGTCTAAACTTTTTATAGCCTTAAATTTTTCCATCATTTCGTCTGTCTTTTGCTTTTAAATTTTAAGGACTTTATTTAGCAAAAATACTTTCCCTTTTTTAGTTCTTGAATTGAAATCTTATTTAAATAATTTAAAATAATCTCTGATTAAATAATTATCTTTTTAGCGCATTATATCTCTAAAACGGACATCAGCACTCTATCTTATATCCCTAATTATGTATAACAAAAACCTAAGGCCCTTCTAAAACTGTGATAAATCATATTCCAGCGAAAAAGCATTTTTCGTTATTTCTGTCTGATTTGAATCTTTTTTCTTGTCTATTTTTAGACTAGACCTTATTTCCATTTTAGCCCAAAAAGGGCATTCTTATTATTTTATTTCCTTAATTTCAGCTCAGACACACTTAATATTACCTCTTCTTTATACTTAGAACATTATTTATTATGTACCCCATAAGGATACAATTACTATAATTATTGGTTTCGTATTTTTTTTTAATTTCAACCGTAAGATTGTAAAGTTTTGAGACACAACTAACTTTTAAAGTTAACAAGTATTAAATCATATATTTAATATTACTTTATAGCAATATTGTATTAAAATTGATTTGCTAATTACTTTTCAAATTATAAATTTTGTTTACCTTTAGCATCCCTTCATTAATCTTATACAATTAATATATGCACGTTGCAATTGCAGGAAATATTGGCGCTGGTAAAACCACGT
>Ga0209815_1000574_pt1 | contig 27174 bp, 23 predicted proteins | sample CoawatmetaG00DNA_FD_187507 | JGI IMG/M metagenome (GOLD analysis project Ga0209815, IMG submission 187507) | Marine microbial communities from the West Antarctic Peninsula - Coastal water metaG002-DNA (SPAdes) (version 2) | ecosystem: Environmental > Aquatic > Marine > Coastal ...
CTTCAGCAGTACCATTCAGTTGACAGCCATAATAGTCTTTCGCCGACGCTGCTGAGAACGATGTTGCACCATAAAGATCGGACATGTCCGGCGCTCTGAATCCTTGACCATAAGAGGCTTTAAGAACCAGGTTGTCGACCATAGTAAAGGTAGCACCAAGACGCGGTGATACTTCACTACCGAAATCATCATAATCATCGTAACGAACCGCTACATCGATTTCTAGATAGTCGGTGACAGGAAGAATAGTTTCAGCAGAAACCGCCTTAACTGATCGTTTTCCTTGCGCAGAGTTACCCGCTGAACCACCTACAAGACCTGCTTCAGACTGAGCATCCACGTCTGCTTGGTAAGTCACATCAAACGTTTCCACAGCGAAATACGATGCTGCTTGACCACCGGCCATCTCAAACATGTTCCACTGCATACCCGCGAAGAGTTTCTGCATGTTTTGACGATCATCATTAAGTGTCGTTGTCTTCAAGTTAGCATTATAAGTATCAAGATCAGATACCTCGTACAATACATTCTCAGCAAAACCACCGTAGCTTAAGTAGTACTTACCAATCGACGTTGAGCGGTAGTCAGAGAACGTGTAGTAGGCTTCAAATGACAGGGCATCATTTAAATCTGCTTTCATACCGACGTTGACGTCAATTAAAGTATCGTTAACGATGTTGTCACGAGTACCAATATCCGTCCAACGGAAGTAACCACTAACATCTTCGCCGTACGGGTTCTTTGGGTTAGACGCAAGCATAGTGCCTGGCGCTGCTGGAGGTGCATAACGACCGAAAGACTCGTTGTTAGACATTACAGCATCAACGTAAATCTCAACATCATCGCTGACATTGTAGTTAGCATTGACATAAGAATTGATACGGCTCATTGACGCTCGGTTAGCAGAGACGTTGGCATAAGCATAACCACAGTAGAATCCTGTGTCAGGACCAAATACTGCATCAGACTTCATCTGCCCAACAAATGCTCCGTCATCCACACAGTTATTACCTGGATTAACATACCAAGAAGCAGGGTCACTTTCGCTATAAGGTATCGCTGGATCATAGTTAGGGTTAATTAGAGAGGTCGCATAAAAAGAAACGCCTTCTGTTTCATTATAACCAGTGATGTATCCGTCACCATCAAGGTCAGAGTAGCGAGCTGCAGTGAAATCACGATCTTTATCAAACACTGGATCACGTTTGTCCATCTCAATACCGAAAGTAACAGACCCTTTATCGCCCTGTGCACCGGTTAAGAAAGAGAAGGAGTGCTCAGAACCATCGTCTTTGGCACGATCGCCATAAGACACACTAAACTCGGCGCCGTCATAGCCTTTCTTCATGATAATATTAACTACGCCTGTTACCGCATCAGAACCGTAAACAGCAGAGGCACCATCAGCAATAATATCGATACGCTCAACGAATGACATTGGTATGAGGTTAAGGTTAACTGAACCGCCACCGCCTAAAGATGGAGAACCAACAGTACGTCGGCCATTGATTAGGACAGCCGTTCGAGATGCACCAGCACCACGCAAGTTAAAGGTTGCGTTTGACTGTGCAGAACTACCTGATGACTCACGGAACGAACCCAGTGAGTTAAGCGTTGATGAGCGCAGTGCGTCAGCAACAGACACTTCACCGGTAAGTTTCATGTCAGCTGCAGTAATTGAAACAACGTACTGAGACTCAGTGTTTGTCGTACGCTTGATGCGCGAGCCCGTTACTACGACTTCTTCTACTTCTATCTCTTCCCCATCTGCGTCTTGTCCAAAAGCTAGACCTGCTGACATTGCACTAGCAACTGCCGCAAGGCCCAGGGCAGATTTAACTGCCATAGACATTTTTTTATTAAACATATTGTTCTCCCGAGACTAAAAATCAATGTAGTTATCGCTCTTAAATCAGTGTTTCAGAGCTAAAAAACATCATTTATATTTTTCAAAGGTGGCCTAAGATCAGTCAATCTTTGATTAAAAAAGGCCACCACCTAAACACGATCAAAAAAGTAGTAATATCCGACACCCTTGATTAACAGGGCATATCACCGTCAATGTCTACTCTAGAGAATGCATATAATCGAAGTTACACCAATCATTGATATGTAAATGTATGGATTACGCTTATAAGTGAATGGAAGGATAAAAAATGTGAATAGATTTTTGCCAGTATTGAGGCTTTTTTAACTGAATAATTTCGCTCGTGGTTATTAAAACACTACTATACAAGATTATCTTTGTTTCCCATTATTTGACAAAAAGTAGATTGGCTTATCCGCTTATCGTACATTTCATAAATGCATTGATTACCAACATAAGTGAATAAAATGCTTATATAAGTGTATAGGGTTGTGCCAAAATATAGACTTTTTTGGCGTAACTATTTATATTTTTTTATTTTAAGCCATTGATAATTATGAATTAACTTTATATTTTCGGTATTTTCGGTATTTTCGGTATTGTCGGGGAGGTTAAGGCGGATAGGTTCTTTATAGTAGTCAATATGATGGTGATATCATTTTAGAGGGTTAATTAAGAGCTACTAAAGGTTAGTTTTGGACTAAATGAGCAGAACTAGATTATGCCTTTAGCTTGTAATTGGGTTAGTTGGCAGTCGGAGTATTCTAAATAGTCCTGCAGTACATCATTAGTCTGTTCACCTAGCTGCGGTGGGCTGGCGGGGTATTCAATGCGGGTGCGGCTGTATTTAATCGGGTTGCCAACCATCTTTAGGCTACCACTGCGACTCTCGGTAACATTAATGAGCATTTCTCGAGCAATAATTTGAGGATCCTCAAAGACTTGATCGATAGAGTTTATGGGTCCACAAGGAACGTCATTGGCTTCAAAAGCCGCTAGCCATTGCCAACTGTCTTTTTGCCTGAGACTCACACTAATAGACTCACACAGAGCCTGACGATTGGTTACACGATTGGCATTGTTAGCATAAAGAGGGTCTTCGGCCATCAGTGGTGATTTTATTACTTTACAAAAGCGCGCGAACTGTTGGTCGTTGCCGACAGCAATAATGATATGGCTATCAGCCGTAGCGAAAGCTTGGTACGGGACTATATTGGGATGAGCATTGCCAAGCCGTTCAGGGACTAAATTACCGATGAGGTAGTTGCCGGCTTGATTGGCTAGTACCGCGGCTTGCACATCTAATAACGCCAGATCTATATATTGGCCTACCCCAGATTGATGACGCTCTAAAAGGGCACCTTGAATTGCATTTGCCGCGTATAGTCCAGTAAATAGGTCAGTAACGGCTACGCCTACTTTGACCGGTCCAGCCGTTTTATTATCAGGGCTATCTGGCTCCCCTGTGACACTCATTAGGCCACCCATGCCTTGAATTAAAAAGTCATAACCAGGTCGGTTTGCATAAGGCCCAGTCTGGCCAAAGCCTGTGATTGAGCAGTAAATTAGTTTAGGGTTAATTTTTTTAAGCGCAGAATAATCTAGCCCATACTTGGCCAACCCGCCGACTTTGTAGTTTTCAATGAGTACATCTGATTGCAAAGCCAGCTGGCGAATAATGTCCTGACCTTCGCTCTGGGTAATGTCGACGGTGACGGATTTTTTGCCCCGGTTTGCGCAGAAAAAGTAAGCGGCATCCTCTGTGTCATTGCCATCCTGATCTTTTAGGTAGGGAGGCCCCCAATGGCGGGTATCATCGCCACAACCAGGGCGTTCAATCTTGACAACGTCTGCGCCAAGATCAGCCAATAGTTGACCCGCCCAAGGACCCGCTAAAATGCGGCTCATATCAAGTACGCGATAACCTTTCAATGGGCCTGCCATAAGGAGTCCTTGTAGGTTGTTTTAGCTAAAGGCTTGAATACCTGTTTGTGCTCTTCCAAGAATAAGCGCATGAACGTCCGCTGTGCCCTCGTAGGTATTAACCACTTCAAGATTGAGCATATGTCGCATCACCGGATATTCGTCGGAGATACCGTTACCGCCATGCATGTCACGGGCATGACGAGCAATTTCTAATGCCTTGGAACAGTTGTTGCGTTTGAGTAGAGAAATCAATTCTGGGGCAAGATTACCTTGCTCTTTTAATCGACCGGCGCGCAATGAGCCCTGAAGGCCAAGGCTAATGTCTGTTTGCATATTGGCCAGCTTTAGTTGAATCAACTGATTAGCGGCTAGCGGACGGTTGAACTGGATTCTGTCTAGAGTGTACTGTCGAGCGGCATGCCAGCAGCTCTCCGCTGCGCCTAAGGCTCCCCAGCTAATACCATAACGGGCTGAGTTAAGACACCCAAAAGGCCCTTTAAGGCCCTGCACATTAGGCATTAGTTGCTCTTCGCTAACAAACACCTCATCCATTACGATTTCGCCGGTGATCGACGCACGCAACGCTAGTTTGCCTTCAATTTTTGGTGCTGACAGGCCTTTCATCCCTTTTTCGAGAATAAAACCACGAATAATGCCATCGTCAGTTTTCGCCCAAACCACAAATACATCGGCAATCGGAGAGTTGCTAATCCACATTTTACTACCTGAGATAAGATAACCGCCGTCGACACTTTTAGCCCGCGTATTCATCCCACCTGGATCAGAGCCAGCGTCAGGCTCAGTTAGGCCAAAGCAGCCCACCCATTCACCGGTGGCTAATTTAGGCAGATATTTTTCTCTCTGCTGCTCAGTACCATAGGTATAGATAGGGTACATAACTAGGCTAGATTGAACGCTCATCATTGAACGGTAGCCTGAGTCAACACGTTCCACTTCACGCGCAATAAGCCCGTAGCTGACATAACCGACACCAGAACAGCCATAGCCATCTATGGTTGCACCTAATAATCCGAGTTCACCCATTTCATTAAAGATTTCTCGATCGGTATTCTCGTTCCGGAAGGCTTCAGTGACACGTGGTGCTAATTTTTCTTCGGCAAAGCTCGCCGCCGATGCTCTTATTAGCCGCTCTTCTTCAGTTAGCTGGTCATCCATATTGAATGGGTCTTCCCAGTTAAATTTGCCCCAATCGCTAGCCATTACAATATCCTATTTTTTTAAATCAATTAATTAAAACATAATCCGCATTCGATCGTTGGTGTACGTCAGACTGCAGCGACTGTATCTTAAACTGAGTAGTGTTCTGCAGTTTGGTCGAGAGATTTTTTTGCTCGAGCGATTAATAGGTCGATTTCTTCATGACTACTGACAAAGGGTGGAGAGATGATCATCGAGTCGCCAACCGCGCGCATGATAAGTCCGTTAGCCACGCAGAACTCACGACAAATACCCCCAGATTTTTGATCAGCTTCAAGACGCTCTCTACTTTCTTTGTTGCGCACCAACTCAATTGACCCAAGCATACCAACCCCGCGAACATGTCCGACGATAGGGTGGTCTGCAAGACCATTCCATTTTTGTTGCAAATAGGGCCCAATGTCATTGGCGACATGATCAACAAACTTGTCACGTTCCATAATGTTGAGTGTTGCCAGTGCTGCAGCGCAGGTGATTGGATGGCCGGAGTAGGTAAAACCATGTCCAAATTCACCACCATCACTAGTAATGACATCTGCCACTTTATCACTAACCATAACGCCACCTAGCGGTTGAAAACCATTAGTGACGGCTTTTGCAAAGGTTAGTAGATCAGGTTCCATGCCATAAGTTTCACAGCCGAACATGTTGCCCGTGCGCCCAAAGCCACAAATAACCTCATCGCTGACAAATAGAATGTCGCGCTCATTCAAAATACGACGAACCTCGGGCCAGTAGCTGTCTGGAGGAACAATAACTCCACCGGCTCCCTGAATCGGCTCGGCTATAAAGGCGGCAATATTTTCTTCGCCCAGCTGATCAATTTTCTTCTCTAATTCGCGCGCGGCATGTAGGCCAAATTCATCAGGACTTAAGTCAGCGCCATTGTGGTACCAGTTGGGGTCAGTTATGTGCTGAACATAGGGAAGTGTTTCAAATTGATTGTGTACAAATTCGAAACCACCCAAACTCGCTGATGCAATGGTACTACCGTGATAGGCATTGGTGCGGGCTAAAATTATACGTTTTTTAGGCTGCTTTTTAGTATCCCAATAGCGCCGGATCAATCGAATATTAGTATCATTTGCCTCAGAACCAGAATTAGTAAAAAACACATGTGTGAATTGCTTTGGGGTCATCTGGACTAGTTTTTCAGCCAATTCAACCGCAGGTGTATTACTGCATTGGAAGAAATTATTGTAGTAGGGTAGTTTTTGAAACTGAGCTTGCACCGCCTCAGCAATTTCAGGTTGACTGTAGCCTAGGCTGCAACACCAAAGACCAGACATCGCATCAAGCATCTGTTTGCCATCGGTATCGTAAATATAAATATGCTCAGCGCGCTCTATAATTCTCCCATGATTATTTTGATAATCATTAAAATCAGTAAACGGATGCAGGTGATGATTTGCATCTAACTGTTTCCATTCTGCGGTTGTTCTAGAAGTGCCCATAATTAATCTCATTATCGCTGGTTATTTAAAGTGCCTGGGTTGGTGGTTAGACTCAACCGGCAAGGGTGCGGTTTTGACAACACTATAAAAGTTGTATTTGACCACATTCTTGATCCGTGGTCATTCACCCAAAGGGGTGGGAAAATAGGCTTGCTTATGATCGCTCAGAACGAAATACTGGTATCATAAACTGATATAAAGTTGAGAGTCGGTATGTCTAAGATTTTACCCATTGTTGGCATCGCGTGTGATGTGATTAAAAATGGTCTTCATCAATTTCATGGTGCGGGAGAGAAATATATTAACGCCGTAGCTCATGGCGCTGGTGCTATGCCGGTATTGTTACCTGCGTTTGGTGAAGGCACAGACATGCGAGATCTGAATGCGCTATATAGCGTACGAGATATTGTCAGTGGGTTAGATGGTTTGTTCTTAACCGGCAGTCCTTCCAATATCCAACCGCACCATTTTAGTGGACCTGCACATGAGCAGGGTACGCTGGAAGATCCTCAACGAGATAGTCTTACACTAGAATTAATTAAAGAATGTGTTGCTAGGTCAGTGCCAATATTGGCGGTATGCCGAGGCTTTCAAGAGCTAAATGTTGCGCTGGGCGGTACATTGCATGCAAACGTTCATCGCATCGATGGATACCAGGATCATCGCGAGGATAAAAATAAAGATCGTGAGGGTCAGTATGGGCCGTCACATTCAGTAAATTTTAGCCATGCGGGTCGACTACACGGACTGACGGGTGAAAATCGATGGCCAGTGAACTCACTGCATAGTCAGGGTATTGATGTTTTGTCCGAGCGTCTAGTCGTCGAAGCTGTGGCCGATGATGGGCTAATTGAAGCGGTGTCTTGGCGACCTACTGGTGATAAAAGTGATTGCTGGATTTTGGGTGTGCAATGGCATCCAGAATGGCAGTTTGAATTGAACAAGGTCTCTAAAGCTATCTTCCATGAATTTGGTCAGCAGATAAGAAACACCAAGCAAGCTAAACTACAATAGTTGCAGAGTATTGTGGTTGGCGCGCCTAGTAATGGTTTAGATCACTAAAAAGAAGCCATCAAAATTTCTTCTCATCCTCAGCTATGGAGTAGATTTTTCGTCCATCAAACCAGGTAGAGAGTATTTTTGTGTCAGAGATTTTATGAGTATTACCCTGCGCTTCTAAGGCTACAAGATCTTGACTGAGAATAACAAAATCCGCTTTTTTACCGACTTCCAATGAGCCGGTAATGTTAGCTTGCCCTAGCATTTGTGCGCCTTTAATGGTGTAGGCATCCAAAGTGTCGCGAACAGAAACACGCTCATTTGCATTTAATATGCGTCCCGTCGCTTCATTTTGCCGTGACACTGCCTTTTCGATATTTAGCATTGGGCGTGGGTCGCGTTCTTCAACCGGTGCATCACTGCCGGCCACAAGTATCCCGCCGGCTGCAAGCACTGAGGCTGCCGGATAGGTATTTTTATAAACATAGCCGCGAGGATCGTAAAGATCATCTTCACTAAAGGTAGGTTCGATAAACGGAGTTACATACATTTGATACTCAGTTGTGGGCTCGATCCATGAATAGGTAAAGGCTATTGCTACATCCAGATCAGCAATGCGCGAAATATCGTCAGGATGAATTATTTGCGCATGAGCAATAGAAAATTTCGCAATAGAAGTAGGACTAGCTGCTCTGGCCGCTTCAAAAGTATCTAGCGCAACGCGCACAGCACGATCGCCAATGGCATGGCTGTGAATATTTATACCGGCATCATACAAGGCCAACGTGTAGTCCATTATAAAGTCATATTCCTTTTCAAGAATGCCGTTACTCTCAAAGCATTGGGAGGCTAGAAATCCGTGTTCGGCGAGAAAACTTTGCTCAAAGGCACCTGAGACACTCTGCGCTCCCTTTTCCCTCACTGCCACACAGATATCAGAATTTGTGTCTACATAACCAGCAACCTTAAGAACTTTACTGTCGGCATCAATTGCGAATATGGGTTGAAGGTAGTTGTCTAATGAGGCAGCATTTGGGAGCATCGGGGGGAATGAATAAGGGTCACCTTCAATAACGCCATCAACAAAAATCTTGGCGGTATCAATTTTTAGATTCAGTACACCCTCATGACGTTGCTGTGTGGCGGTTAGGTCAGCCATTAGCGCAGCAATGTTAATGGGTTGGTCTATGGCTGGACGATAATCTTCAAAGTCCGCATAAAAAGCTGCCGTTAGACGATAGGTTAACGGTGACTGGGCAGCCCATTTCGCAATGCTGGCAATTTCATTCGCTCTTAACGCTGCATCCATGGTTGAGGTAATACCCGCGGCTGCTAGTCTTTCTGCGATCTTGGTGTAAACATTAAGGTCAATCTCTGGATAGCCCCAGAGGTTGGGGAGGTTGACGATTTTCCGTGCATCTTCATTGATAACACCGTTGGGTTCCCCGGTGTCATCAATTCCAATAAGCGCTTTGAGATGCGCGAATTCATTTTTTAATGTAGCTTTACTGAGACCAATATTGAGCCCATTTTTATCAGTGGCAAGGCTCATTGCAACGCTATTAACGGCACCATGATGGCCGTCATCAGCGAGTAAAATAATAGGATGTGCATTTGATACGCTGTCCAGTGCGGAGCGTATCGTTGGAAAGATCTCGGAAGGCTCATTGCCCGAATAATAGGGCCATTGCTCAACGGTTAACCATTCACCGTCGGGAAGTTCTAAACGGCGAAGGCACTGCTTTAGGCGAGGGACCATGTCGGTCAAAGAAAAGGCCTGACCGGCAAGATCACAATTATCAGACTCTACAATGCCAGCTAAATGAATGTGCACATCATGCAGTCCTGGGATAATCATCTTACCGTTAAGGTCGATAATTTCAGTCTCAGTAGCGATGAGTGCCTCCGCGTCTTTTGCATTACCAACATAAACTAATCGATCACTAGTGATGCCGATAGAAGTCACGACTTGCTGAGTTTGATTGGCGGTGTAAACAACACCATTGGTAAACAGCTTTTCAACCATCACAGGTGAATCTTTTTGGCAAGCAGTTATCAATACACTGGATAAAAGCATGATTACACTGAGTTTTTTGGACACCATAAGTCACTCTTGTTCATAGTTTTGTAAGCTAATTTACACTTGATAAGGCACGAATACCCTCTAAGGGTAGCTATGGACCTGCTGAAGCACGCGCTGTTATAAGATACTATGCTTTGCTGATCTTAGTAATGATTATAGAGAATCCAACTTATGACACCAATTTCGATACTAGAGCAATTCCTTCAGGATAACCCAGACATAGAAATGTTCGAAGTTCTTCTTCATGACTTAAATGGCGTGCAGCGAGGAAAATGGTTACCCAGGGACAAAATACACAAAGTGTTTACTGGTGGCTATAAGATGCCATTGAGTAGTTGCTCTTTAGATTGCTGGGGTCGCGATCAAGAAGAATTGATTGCAGCAACCGGTGATGCAGACGGTATTTGTGTGCCACATCCTGAAACGCTGGCGCGCGTGCCTTGGGCTGATAAGACTACTGCGCAAATAATTGTCTCAATGGCTAATGAAACGGGTGATTTGCCCTATGCAGGAGATTGCCGCTCAGTATTGCAGAGTGTAGTCGATCGGTTTACTGAGCTAGGGCTGACGCCAGTGGTTGCTAGCGAAATGGAGTTCCATCTTTTGAGCTTAGATCGAGATAAGTTTGGGGTTCCGCAGCACACTCAAACGGCACTTGATGGGAGTCCGGCGATTGGAGGGCATACCTATGGCATCGACACTATGCGTGATACTGCACCTTTGATGGATGCCATTATAGATGCCACTAAACAGCAAAATTTGCCAGTGGATACGTTAATTACAGAGTTTGGTCCCTCTCAGTTTGAGATCAATTTATACCATCAAGATTCTGCTGTCAGAGCCTGTGATCAAGGCAGTATGTTAAAAAGAGCAATACGCAGTGTCGCTCGTCAGCATCAGAAGTTAGCTTCGTTTATGGCAAAACCCTTTGCCGAACAAGTGGGTAATGGCATGCATATCCACTTCAGCTTGTTGGATCAGCAAGGTAACAATGTGTTTGATAACGGCACACCAGAAGGCAGTGAGCTGTTGAATCATGCCGTTGCTGGATGTCTGACGACGATGGCCGATAGTATGGCAATATTTGCGCCGAATATTAATTCCTTTCGCCGAATGGTGCCGGGCTGTTATGCGCCTTTGACCGCCAACTGGGGGTATGAAAATCGAAGTACCGCTGTCCGCATTCCTGGAGGTGATCATCGTGCTATGCGCATTGAGCACAGGGTTGCAGGTGCTGATACAAATCCTTATCTAACCGTCGCGGCTATTTTGGCGGGTGCTTTGTATGGCATAGAGAATAAACTGCAGGCGCCACCTGCAGTTGTGGGTGATGCTGGTGATATAAAACCAACGTTACCGCACTTTTGGAATGATGCGATTGGCGTATTTGAAAATTCGAGCTTTATTAAAGAGTATTTGAGCGAAGAGTTACAAACCAATTATGCGCGCTGTAAGCGTGAAGAGAAGCATGAATTTGATAGCCGTGTGACGCTCATGGAGTACGACGCCTATCTTTAAGTCTACAAACAGTTTTTAGCATATTTCTATTTGATCTAAAAACACTATTTTTTATTCCTAAAATTAATATATCATTCTCACATCGTCATTTAGTCCTATTGCCGCGATTTAAAATAAAGAGCTAAAACGGAAGTCAAACTCCTAGGATTTAACAGTCATTAAATTTTAGGAGGAAGAATGAAATTTTACGTCAACGCACGGTATCTCATCGTGCCATTTATGTCTCTCATCGCAATAGCAGGTATCTTAATTGGAGGCTCTTTTGCGTGGGTAGGTGTGGCCTTGTTTGGTCTCAATACCATTATTGATACCCTTACTAAGAATATTCATTTACCAGCTGACTTTGATGAGACTGGCGAGTCTTATGGCATCAAAGGGTTTCAGTACGCAGTAATGTTCCTGATGTTACCTGTATTTATCGTCTTGCAGTTAGTACTTGCCTATCGAATTTTCCAATACACCAGTTTTACTCCTATCGAAACAGTCGCCCTTTTGGGAGTGAGTTATGAGGTTGGCACCAGTGGATTTAATTTAATTGGCGCGACTCTTTCTAGTGGACTTTGGGCGGGTCTTGGCATTATTTATGGGCATGAATTATCGCACAACAAAAAAGAGGGGTTTTTCGTCTCTCGGTTAATCATGGCGTTAAGTGGAGCGTCGCATTTCACTTATGCCCATGTATACAACCATCATTTGGATCTTGGGCATGAGGATGATGCAGCCACTGCACCTAGGGGTCGCAATATCTATGCTCATGCATGGCTGTCGCACATGGGGCAATCTCGATTTTCTTACAATCTCGAAAAAGATCGATTAAGTAAGCGAGGGTCATCAGCGCTCCATTTCGATAATCGCTGGATTCTAGGTTACCTGTATAGCTTACCTTCGATTGTTCTTTTTGTGTGGGCCGGCGGACTGATTGGCGTGGCTGCATTATTTTCAGTGTGGGTTATTGCAAACTTCTTGTTAGAGGCGCTTAACTTCATGGGCCATTATGGCTTGATCCGCACCGAGGGGGCTGTCGAACACCGTCACTCTTGGGATAACGATTCAGTTTTTACTAGCTGGTTTTTTATCGAAATTGGTAGGCAGTGTGATCATCATGTCAGAGGTGAAACCTATTTTTGGGAATTGGATGATGTAGAGGGGCCGAATTACGGTATTGGGTATTTCTCATTGTTTGTACTCACACTTATACCTCCGTTGTTCAAAGCTTATGTCCAAAAACATCTTGATAATTGGGATGAGAAATATGCTTCTAGCGAGGAAAAAGTGATTGCCGCCCAGTTTTCATAGCGGTGAATACCTAAGACATTACTAGACCCTGATCTTTGATTAATTAGAGAGTGGCATAACATGTTGAATTTATTTAAACCTCGACCCACTAGTTATGCGGTCAGTTTGTCGGATACTGAAACCACTTTTACCGTTAAGCGAGGCGAGTCTTTACTAAGTTCTGCATTGTCTGCTGGGATAAAGTGGCCCTTCAAATGCAAAGTAGGTAGCTGCGGTACCTGTAAGTGCCAATTGATTGGTGGAAAAATAAAAGCGCAACTGGATTTTGGTTATGTTTTGGATATGTCTGAAATACAAGATGGGTACATCCTTGCCTGCCAGAGCATCCTTAAATCCGATATTCAAGTGAGCGTTAACCTAACAAAGTAACAGGAGTTAAAAAATGAACACATTAAAGGCAATTTTATTGATGGCTATTTGGACATCAATTCTAGGCGCAACATTATATTTTTTTGATGCCCATGAACATTATCGGAATATTCTGTGGGCGACTGTAATAGGGCTTACCTTGTTAGTGACACATATGGTCAACATGTTTATTTACTTTAAAGTCGCCGGCGATAAACCCTATAAATGGTTTGACTAAGAACGGGTCTTAACAGGCAATGAACGCCTTTGATAAACACTTATAACTTAAGTTTAGCTCGCTAAAGAGCTGGGTATTTGATTTTCAGATTGTGCGCCCTAGATTTCCTAAAAGCACTAAAGAGAGACAAAAACATGAAAAACTATCGTTCAAAGAAAATATCAACATCAGCATATTCATTGGCCTCGGCCTTCATTGTAGCGGCCGCAATTCTGCCTATATCTGATGTCAAATCAGAGGAAAATAGTAACTTTAAATACAAGGGAGCCTACCTTGTTGGTTTAAAAGTTCTTAATTTAAATCCAGATGTAAAATCCGTAACGTCGATAGGTGGTGAAGCACAAGTCGCCGCTGACACCGTACCGGAATTAGATATACGCTATTTTTTAACCGACAATATTGCCATAGAAACAATACTTGGATATACAGAGCACAGAGTTTCAGCAACGGGTACTGAACTCGGTGATGTTAACCTTGGCTCGACAAAGGTGTTGCCACCAACCATTACTCTTCAATACCATTTTACTGGTGGACGTCGGTTTTTACCCTATGTTGGAGCCGGCTTAAACTATACCGTCTACTTTGATAGCGATCCCGGGGATACCGTAGACGTTAGCTATAAAGATGATTTTGGTTTTGCTTTAAATCTTGGTTTTGATTATGTTATTAATGAAAGATCCTATTTTAACGTTGATCTTAAAAAATATAAGCTCTCCACTGACACTGTTATTGATGCTGGAGACGCAGGAATAGCAACAGCGTCAGTGGACCTAGATCCACTTGCTATTAGTGTTGGTTTTGGGTGGAAATTTTAACCTTGTTTTAACGGCAATGGATTGCAAGATTTGCACAAATTGAATGTCCTAAAAAAACCCTCCATGCACCTCGTCATACCTTGGCAGGTGCATGATCCTAACATTTGAAATAAGGCTTTGTTGATGGTTGCGAGGTCTATTATGGACTCACTTAGGGCGTTTAAGTACCAGGCTATCAATATCATTTTGTGCCAATCTAGCTCTGGCTGAGGCCATTTTTGATGTATTGGCAAAAGGACCTACAGATACACGATGCCAGACTTCACCATCCTTATTTTTCACGCGCTCATTATTGGCGGGTAAGTTCAATAGCAGTAATTCGACTTTGAAGTTTTCAGCATCCTGAGTCTTCTTAAAAGAACCGACCTGCAATGTATATTGAGAATCTGCTTCGGTTTTAGCTAAGCTGGATTGCGTGTCTTGATTATCTGGAATAAGAATTTCGTTGTCTTTAAGTAAGGTATAAAAATCAAATTTCAATTCCTGAATATTAGTTTTTTCTACCAAATCACCAACAACGGAGATACTAGAGGGCGCTGTATTGTCAAGCATAGGTGGCACAAAATACATGACCGCTGCTCCAATCAATAAACCCGCTATAAAAGCAGGGCGCGAGGACTTTTCCTGCACAGCGGGTCGCCGATTGCTTCGACCTGAGCTATTTTTTGATGCGGAGCGATTCATAACATGTAGCCTTTCCGACAGAATGTGAATTGTAGGTGAAATAGTACTAAGTTAGCAAAATTAAACAACAGATTTGATAAATTATCCCTCGATGCGACTACATTTCTTGCGGATCGACGTCGACAGACCAGCGAACTCGTCTCGCATCTTTGAGCTGACTAAGCTCTAAAATCAAGCCGTCTAACAGTACTTGAAGAATCGACCGTTTACTGGCGTCAATTTGCAAAATAAATCGATACCGGCCAGCACGTTTTTCTAACATTGCAGGTAATGGCCCCAAATAACCTATCAAAGGACTGGGATGATTTAGCCCTTCGGCTATATTGCGAGCGGTACGTAAAAATGTCTCAGCCTCATTGGCTCTATCTGACTCGGCACGAATTACCGCCATATGCCTAAACGGAGGCAGTTGAGTTATTTGCCGTTCCACCATTATTTGTTGAGCAAAAATGCTATAGCCACGACTGATCAATATTTCTAGCAGAGGGTGTTGTGGCTGGTGGGTTTGAATAATAACTCTACCCGGTAAATCGCCTCGCCCACTGCGACCGGCAACCTGAGTCAATAATTGTCCTAGTCGCTCATGGCTACGAAAATCTGGACTGAACAAGCCACTATCAGCATCCAATACCGCAACCAGAGTCACATTGGCAAAGTGATGGCCCTTAGCGAGCATTTGCGTACCAATTAATATACAGGGTTCACCACTAGATCCAATCTCAAAAACCTCTTGCATAGCTCCTTTTTTGCGTGTGCTATCCCGGTCAACACGCACGACTTTGGTCTCTGGAAAACATTTCTCTAAATATTCTTCGCTCCGCTCGGTACCTTCACCTAATGAGATTAGTTCTTGGCCTTGGCATCCAGGGCAGAGGTGGGGAACACGCTGTTGATAGTCGCAGTGATGACATATGAGTCTATTTCGTGCACGGTGCACGGTGAGTCGAGAGTCACAATTATGGCATTCAGCAGACCAGCCACAATGATGGCAAATAATGGCGGGAGCAAATCCGCGACGATTCAGGAATACTAATACCTGATGACCATTTTTAACGGTCTGGCTGATCGCCGACAGGGTAGAAGAGGCTATGCCTGCCTCACTTTGCTCACTTTTTAGATCAACTATTGACCAGCTTGGTTGCTTTGCAGTTCCCGCTCTCTCGGTCAATATAAGATGACTATAGCGACCTGTGGCACAATTGTTCAGAGACTCAATGGAGGGAGTTGCGGACCCAAGAATTACTGATATACCCTCTTTATGAGCTCTTGAGACAGCCAAATCGCGGGCCGAATAACGAAAGCCCTCTTGTTGCTTGTAGGACTGATCATGCTCCTCATCGACAATAATTAGCCCAGGTCTGGCTAAAGGGGTAAATACTGCTGATCGCGTTCCCAAAACAATTTGAGCGCTACCCCTCTTTGCGCTCGCCCATGCCTCCAGTCGCTGTTTATCGGTAAGACCAGAATGGAGTGTAACGATCGGAACGTTAAATCTATCACGAAATCGCTTTTCAGTTTGAGGTGTTAAGCTGATTTCCGGAATAAGAACCAGCGCCTGTCTGTCATAACGTAATGTTTTCTCAATCGCTTGAAGGTAGATTTCAGTTTTACCGCTGCCGGTAACACCGTCCAGTAGGTAACAGTTAAAGCTGTGTTGGTCGATGCTATCCAACGCCAGTTTTTGCGAATCGTGGAGGGTGAGGGCATCTTGCTTAAGAATATTTTGCGTAGAGATTTTAGGGTTAGTTTGTTGGAAAGACTCGATGAGTTGCTTATCTTTAAGCGCGGTTATGACGGCTCGAGAGAAATCTTGCGACAGTGTCGAATCTGCGCAGGCACCATTGGCGAGTAACCAATCAATGAGCTCTTTTTGGCTTCGTGCTCGGATTAGCGAGTCACTGCCCAAGCCCTTGCCTTTATCAGTTAACTGCCAATGTCGAGTACCCAGTGTTGGAAGCGGATCTCCCTTTCTAAGTAATACTGGGAGCATGCCAAACAGAGCGTCACCAATAGGATGTTGATAGTAGTTTGCCGCCCAACTAAACAACGTCAGTAATTTAGTGGGTAACAAAGGGCCTGAATCCAGTAGGCGATTGACGGGTTTTAGTTGGTCAAGACTTAGCTCACTGGTGGTTATATGTTCAACAACTAGGCCGGCGACTTCGCGTCGACCAAAGGGAACCATGACTCTGCAGCCAACCTCAGCCGTAAAATCTGGCCACTCTTCAACAACATTCCGCGGAATGACGTAGTCAAATAGTCGGCGCAGGGGAGAAAGTACCGCCACGCGAACAATAAAAGGCTTATCTTCAGCCATAAATAATCAATAATTCCTGTTGTAACTAAATTAGTTTCTGCTAAAATCCGCGCTCATTAGAAATGGCCTACCGTGCCTTGCACAAACTGGACAGCTTAGCGGCATGATTTTACCAGTTTAAAGATGAGGTGGCGGTTCGTAACTTGGAGTATAAGATGAAAAATGAGATTCACCCAAACTATAACGAATTAGTTGCAACATGTAGTTGTGGCAATGTTATAAAAGTAGGCTCAACTCGCGCTAATGCCATCTATCTAGATGTCTGTTCTGCCTGTCACCCGTTTTACACAGGTAAGCAAAAAACTGTTGATGCTGGTGGTCGAATTGATCGCTTCAACAAGCGTTTTGGTGCTGCTAAGAAAGAAGCTTAATTGCTCTTTGTAAGTCATACCAGTTTAAGAGATGCGGCATAGGTTTCAACCATGCCGCATTTTTTTGTTCATTATTCCTGGACTAATAATTCAAAGACGACGTTAATACGGTCATTGAATTTGATGTTGTCGCGTAAATAAATGCCCGGCTCAGAATCTGATATCATTATTGCTGATCGTTGACTTTTCATAAGAGGTCTAGGATATTGGACTTCGGATCCCTGATAGTTGATCTGAACAACTGCCCCCAAGCGCGCGTCATAGGCTCTAGCAAGCTCTTTAGCGATAGACTTTGATTGATCTATAGCCTGCTGTCTCGCTTGGGTTTTATAGCTCATTTCATTGGCCACTTTCAAGTTAATGTTACCCATTTGATCGATTCCCGCGGTGAGTCCTGTATTCATTACTTGGTCTAGCTGTTCAAGATTATTGATTAATACCGTTATATTGCGTACTGCTCGATAACCTATTAATTTACGCTTTTTAGAGGTGTAATCGTAGTGAGGGGCCAGCTGTAAACTAGGTGCGATGACGTCATCCTTTGGGATGTCCAACCTCGCTAAGCCTCTCAGCAGTCGGTTGAACTGCTCATCAACCTCTTGTTTAGCCTTAATACCGTCTTTGTTAATGGCTTGCAATTGCATATTGAGTTCTGCCATGTCTGGCATCACAGACACTTCGCCTAGTCCAGATGTAACAATAGTCCTCTGAATATTGTCTGCACTGACGGTGATTGAAAATAAAGAAAGCAAGCTGATATATACTATCGAAGTTGGTAATTTCATGAGATACGTCCTTGTATAGAAATTTAAAGTAATTTTTCTCTTCAAATCCTATCACTGGGCCATGTTTTTTAAAATACTTTGTTGAATTTTTGTCGGCGAGATTGGCAAAGGTTACAATGGGGATGGCAACTATTTTTTCGGGAGAATCCCTTGCGCGCAATTGGGCTATTTTTAAAGTTTTTGTTGGTTATTGGTGTGGCAATACTGGGTGCTGTTTTTGCTATGGAAAATAGTCAATTATTAACAGTTAGCTTTTTTTTAATTGATGGGCCGAGTTTAAGTGCCGGGGTTTGGATGATAATTTTTCTAGCGATGGGTTCTTTTTTAGGAATGCTGTCAAGTTCAGCACTTATGATTTCTTATAGGCGCAAGTTATCCCGCGCGACCAAAGAGGGTTAGTTCAAAGATGACATCTGTAAAGTCTACTGTAATTGTGGCGCTTGATTATGATAATCAAGACTCAGCTCTAACCCTTGCGGACCGATTGGATCCAACGCTGTGTCAGTTAAAGGTGGGTAAAGAATTGTTCACCGCGGCAGGACCGTCAGTGGTAAAGAAATTGACCGATCGTGGCTTTGATATCTTCTTAGATTTGAAGTTTCATGACATTCCTAACACGGTCGCTAAGGCAATCGGCACTGCAGCAGACCTAGGCGTGTGGATGACCAATGTGCATGCTTCAGGGGGCAGTCGGATGATGAGTGCGGCAAGGCAAGCGCTAGACAGTAAGGGCAGTGATATGCTTCTAATAGGGGTCACTGTGCTCACTAGCATGGGTGTTTCAGATCTAGAAGAAGTCGGTGTGCAGGGCAATGCGAGTGCTCAGGTTCTTCGTTTAGCCGAGTTAGCGAAAAATTCTGGTCTAGACGGTGTAGTGTGCTCTGCGCAGGAAGCTAAACTATTAAAGGAGTCTTTGGGTCAGGGTTTTAAATTAGTGACCCCAGGTATCCGTTTGGCCGATAGTGCGGCAGATGACCAACGCAGAATTGTAACGCCAGCCGATGCCTTGGCGTTGGGCAGTGACTATTTAGTGATTGGCAGGCCAATTACTAAATCAACTGACCCGCTCGCAACACTTTTAGAGATTAATCGTTCTTTGATGTCAGCTTCTTAGCTAAATTCGTCAATAAAGACTGCCACACCGGTTGTATCGTAAATACGCACATAGTCAATATCGAACGTAGCTTCGGTAAATTCTGAATCAATCACCTTCTCAATAGCAAAGTTGAGAAGCACATATTGGGGGCTATCAAAGGGCCAAGTGGCTTGATTTTTGATGGCTGGACTATAGGTGTAATGCGGCTTTCCATCAACACTAAAGACTAACTTTTCAGCCGTCCAGTCTAGTGTGTAAATGTGGAATTGCGAAGATATTGTTGGAACTCTCTGCCCACCTAAATTGATGGTATTACCATGGCTTGAGCGCGTATGGATGGCGCTTTGTGCATGGTTTTGGTTTTTCCCCCAGTGCTCCAATATATCAATCTCACCACAGTCAGGCCAAGATTGATTACCAAAACCTTGAGTTTCAAAATAGGCACCTGCTTCGGAGATATTTTTGGGCAGCATCCATATAGCCGGCCATGTTCCATGACCCTTGGGCAGCTTAGCCCGCACTTCGACTCGACCATAGGTGAATGCGAATTTAGAATTTAGCCGAGCAGAGGTATATTTTTTTGACACGCCTTGATCTTTAAAGGTCTCTTTTTTGGCTTTTATTTTTAATAGACCATCGCTGACATAGGCGTTTTCTAAGCGATTCGTATAATGTTGCTGTTCCTGATTATGCCAGCTCTTACCATTAGGCAGTTCGGTCTGGTGAAACCATTTGAGTGAATCTACTGGGTTTGCATTTTTTGGTTTTTCACACCAAGCAAAAGCACTAAAAAAGACCAAACAGCAACTCATTAAGCGGATCAAAAACTGAAATTGGTTGCTAGTCACTGTCTATTCCCCCTGAAAAATTAAATAATAACATTAGGTGTGGCTCAGTTAATCTTTCTGAAATACCCTGACATAGTCAACTACCATACGCTGAGGGAAAACCGTGGAAGCATCTGGATATTGTGGCCAATTTCCACCTACTGCGATATTAAATATAAAGAAAAAATCTTTTCTAAAAGCAGCTAGAGATGAGGAGTCATTGATAGCCATACTATGATACTGAACGTTATCTAGGTACCAGGTAATACTGGTGCTGTCCCAGTCTATGCTAAACACATGAAAATTAGTTGATAGTGTTTCTCCACTGGGTAGTCCGTAATTTCCACCATAACTCGCATTCTGGTCGCTCGACTGGTTATACCAATGGGCAGTCCCATGAACTGTATTTTCCCGGCCATTGCCACCGATCATCTCCATGATGTCAATTTCACCACTATGAGGCCAGCCAACGGTAGGGAAGTTTGATCCTAGCATCCACAACGCAGGCCAGATTCCCTGACCTTGAGGCATGACGGCACGGATATCAATGCGGCCATAATTAACGGTTTGTTTGGACTGAGTTTTTAACCTTGAGGAGGTGTATTCACGACCACCATAATTCTCTTTGTTGGCTCTGATGACCAGATTACCATCGGTAAGATAAGCATTTCGGTTTGTATAGAATTCAAGTTCGTTGTTGCCCCAACCACTTCCGCCAATATCGTATCCCCAATTATTTTCATCCACTTCAGAACCATCAAATTCATCGGACCATACCTGACTGTAACCCTCATAGCTGGTTGCTGATTGATATCCCGTGAAGTCAGGAATTTCCCATCCATCATCACCGCCCAAAGGTGTTCCGCCGGTACCATCATCGATGCCTTCCCAGCGCACATTGTCGAGTTGAAAAATAGTGCTTGTAAAGGCACTTGCCCAAATGACAATACCAGTATCCACTGAAACTAGCTGTAAACCGGCAGAGACTAATTCAGCGACGGGCACTATGACAGTTTCCCAGCCTGATGCGCCATGACTACCAATGGTTTTATCCCCTGAAGTACAGGGATAAACACAGTCTACTTTCATGGTGTAGTTACTATCACCACTAACGGTTTTTATATCAAAAATAATATTTCCAGTAGAATAGGTGCTCAGATCCATTGGGGAATTTGTTTTAACGAAGAAGATAGCCTGCTGGCCTGCGGCACTATGCGCTACCTGAAGTACATTTCCTCGGTCAACGTCCGCAACAATCTCCCAGCTTAAATTAGGACAGGCGGCGCCTCCATCTTGGGAACATGAGGTTCCCCAGTTATTGGTAGAATCTTGGCCGTTAAGTCCAGCGTCAAAAGCAGAATCGGCTTCGCCATTGTTAAATACCGACAAACTAATCGCTTGAGGTGTGTCAGCAGAGACCACAGTAATTGTTCGTGTGGCAGTTGCGGTATTTCCAGCAGCGTCAGATGCACTGTAGGTAATAGTATAAACGCCGGCAGTGTTGCCTACTTCGCCTGAACTGGATACAGAAACAGCACCATCAACGCTATCAGATGCTGTGGCACCCTGATCATCATAGGTAGTGCCTTGTTCATGGTTGATCGCCTCGGCTCCTACCATAGTAATTGTCGGTGGTGTAGTATCAGATACCGGAGGGTTTACCGGTGCAGAGCTGCTGCCCCCGCCACCACAAGCAATCAGTACCAGAGATAGAATCCCTATACTGCTGAATTTTAACGACCGCGCCATACCATGAAGTGAATACATAAAGTTTCCTTACTTAAAATCACATGTCGATCAAACGTTAATCGAGACTTTAACGTCTTTAAGGCATAATTGTATTCTTGCCGCATCAAAATTGTCCAAAAATAAGACGAGTAATCAATAGATTGCGATAAGTGGGCAAAAGAACATACTTGTGAGGCATTTAGTGCCAATAAATACATTCTTATAATAAGGAGTTAATAAAATTTTGAAGCTAACGTTTTCACTCATGACTTTTCTACTATGTATTTTTCCTTACGCGCGGGTTGATGCATCTGACTTTGATCTTGTTATCAATAATGGCAGAGTGATTGACCCTGAAACGGGTCTTGATGATATCCGTCACTTGGGTATCGAGGCGGGCACTATTCAATCTATTTCTAGCGTTCCTTTATCAGGAACCAGGGTAATGGATGTCAAAGGCTTGGTTGTAGCACCCGGTTTTATTGATATTCATAGCCATACGCCGACTCAACTGGGTCAGAGGATGAACCTTTTGGATGGTGTTACGACACAACTTGATATGGAGGCTGGAGCTTTTCCTGTTGACTTCTTTGGGCAGAGCTATCAAGACGGAGCCCAATTGAATTACGGTGCCTCGGTGGCACACTATGCAGTACGTTCTAAAGTCATGGAAGGCATTAAAACCGAATATCTCATTGGGAGTACCGATCCCTTCAACATGAACGGAGACTCTTGGACAAAGCCCGCTAATAAACGACAAATTGAGGCTATGCGAATAATGATCCATCAGGGCATTGATGATGGTGGTTTAGGCATAGGTGTGCTCTTGGACTACCTTACCTCGGCGGTATCTGACGCTGAATTAAGGATGCTATTTGAAGTGGCTGGCGAACGACAGGTTCCTATTCATGTGCATGTTAGGCGCGGCTATACGGGTGATCCAGCCGGCCTTATTGAGGTCTTAAATCTGGCAAAAGAAACCAAAGCGCCATTATTTGTAGTGCACGTTACCCACAATGCGATGGGTCGTGTGAGTGAATGGTTACAAATGATTGATGATGCTAATGATGCGGGAGCCAACATTGCAACCGAAACCCTTTCCTACGCTGCTGGCGGCACCAGTATATCTGCCGATGTATTTCGCAACCGTGATTGGCAGGCCATGTTTGATATTACCTATGAGGATGTTCAGTGGGTTGCAACGGGTGAATGGCTGACCAAAGAGACATGGCAACAATATGCAAAACAACAACCTATGGGCTCTGTTAACCATCACTATGTCAAAGAAGAGTGGATGAAAACAGCTTTGCAATGGCCGAGAATGATGGTGGCAACCGATGCCTTACCTGCGATTAATCTGGCGGTCAAAACTAACCCTAATGTAGCGGGGACGTTTTCTCGAGTGCTGGGGCACTATGTTAGAGACACTAAATTGCTGTCGCTTTCTGATGCGTTGGCGCGCATGAGCCTTTATCAAGCTCAATGGTTGTCACAGTCCTCTGATGCGTTTGACAAAAAAGGTCGTATTCAAATGGGTTCCGATGCAGATATTGTTATTTTTGATGTTAAAGCGGTGTCTGCCAATGCGGTCTATGGCGATCCTTATCAGTCACCTACGGGGATCCCTTATGTCATTGTTGGGGGTGAAATTGTGGTTCAAGAGGGGGCAATAGTGAAAGATGTCTATCCTGGTAAACGCATCCTTGGCGGCCGAGAATAATTTAATCTAAAAATCTTGTTTGGTGATGAATCTTTACTGTTTTGTTACACTGATGAGCCAACATTCGTGATGAATTCAATGAATCAAAATATGTCTACTGGAACAATTAATGTCAGATAAGTACCTTACTTGCGCACTCTATAAATTTGTGTCGCTCCCTGATTTTGCTGAGCTTCAAGCACCACTACAAAAAGTTATGGCTGACAATAATGTGTTTGGTACTTTGCTACTGGCAACCGAGGGTATCAATGGCACTATCGCGGGCTTGCCAACAGATGTGCAAGCAGTGCTTGAGTGGCTGGAACAACAACCGTTGTTGTCTGGAATTGATCAGAAAAATTCTTATCATAGTGATATTCCTTTTTACCGAACCAAAGTGAAACTCAAAAAAGAGATTGTCACTATGGGTGTTGAAGGAATAGACCCCAGGCAAGTTGTAGGTACTTATGTAAAACCCAGTGATTGGAATGCACTCATTTCTGATCCTGAGGTAGTGGTTGTGGATACGCGTAATGATTATGAGGTCGAAATAGGCACGTTTAAAAACGCTCTTGATCCACAGACTAAAACATTTCGTGATTTCCCTGCGTGGGCTGGAGAAAACCTTAATAAAGAAAAACACAAAAAGGTCGCCATGTTTTGTACCGGCGGTATCCGTTGTGAAAAGTCCACGGCTTACATGAAAGAGCAGGGCTTTGATGAGGTCTATCACCTTGAAGGAGGCATTCTAAAATATTTGGAGGAAGTTCCTCAAGACCAGACTTTATGGGAAGGTGAATGTTTTGTTTTTGATAATAGAGTTGCCGTTGGCCACGATCTTAAGCGTGGCTCCTATGATCAGTGCCATGCCTGTCGAATGCCGATTACCGAACAGGAGAAACAGTCTGAATTTTATCAGCAGGGACTTGCTTGCCACCACTGCCATGACGTCGTAGAAGACGATCGAAAGGCGCGTTTTGCCGAGCGTCAAAAACAGGTAGGGCTAGCTAAGCAGAGAGGGGAAGAACATATTGGTAATGCAGCGTTCGAGGCTACTGAACGTCGCAGAGCGGCGAAAAAAAGTCGTAAGTTAGAGCAAAAATAGTAGGGCGCAGTATTCTGATTTACTGAGCCAAATAGGCAGTCGACACTTTGAATTTTGACCGCCCAGTGAGGTAGTACTTGAGAAGCCTATTATCGGGCTCAATTTCAATGGATCCATGGGGAAATTCGATGACAGAGCTTGATATTTGGCACGCTCAGGTGACTGAGGAGACATTAGAGCCGGACCGGCCCATCATAGATGCGCATCATCATCTCTGGCGTGTCGGAACTCCTTATGAAATTGATGATCTTTGGGCCGACACAGGTTCTGGTCATAATATTGTTGGCACCGTTTTTATTGAATGTGGCTCAGAGTATCGAGTCGACGGACCTGTTTCATTGCGACCGGTCGGTGAAACTGAGTATGTAAGAGGGCAAGTTGAGTATTCACAGCGGCATAAGATACAGGGGCAGCCCCCTGTTCTGGGAATAGTCAGTCACGCCAATCTAATGCTAGGTGCTGACGTTAAACATGTACTCGAAGCTCATACAGCCGCAGCAGGTGGGTTACTTCGTGGTATTCGTCATGCGACAGCATTTTATCCCGATCCGCCGGCAGTTGATCGTTACACCGGGCGTATTGCTGAACTGATGATGCAACCTAAATTTCGAGAGGGTTTTGCACAACTGGCCCCAGCCGGGTTGAGCTATGATGCCTGGCTTTTGCACACCCAAATTAAAGAATTAACAGCGTTAGCCAATGAGTTTCCTGAAACCCCTATTATCTTCGATCACTTTGGCGGTCCTTTGGGTATCGGCCCCTATGCGGGCAAACAAAAAGAGTTGTTTCCGCAATGGAAAGCGGATGTTGCAGAACTTGCTCGCTGTAAGAATATAGTGGCTAAATTAGGTGGATTGGCCATGGTGATTAATGGTTGGGGATGGGATGAGCGCGACAAGCCCGCCAGTTCCGATGAAATTGTGGCCGCGCATGGAGACTACTATCGGCATACCATTGATTGTTTTGGGCCAGATCGCTGTATGTTTGAGAGTAACTTTCCGGTTGATAAATTGTCGGTGTCCTATGGTGTTCTTTGGAATGCATTTAAAAAAATGACTAAAGAGTTTAGTGAGCCTGAAAAAGATGCCATGTTCAGTGGAACAGCTACGCGCATTTATAGACTTTAGAGATTTAAAATAAAAAAAATGAGCCTTGCGGCTCATTAAAAGGTAGGACTACTTTGACGTAGGGAGATATAATGACGATGCGGCAGCAAAAATACTAAACTTTTAATGTAAGGTTGCAGAACAACGTATTATGGGGTGAAAATTCAGTCAGTTGCTTCAACTCAGATACCTAATAAAGCCACGTTGTTGGGCAAATCACTCGATAATACGAATGATAATAGATATCGTTCGCATTAATCAATAAAAATAAACCTTTTTGCAAATATTCATTAATACTACTTCGGTTTTCATACCGTAAACTACTCAGTTTCCAGGGTTTCTCTCACATTAGTAATGATGGGACTTTATAATTTAGTCTTAAGCTTTAGTTGTTTTGGAATTTGCGTTTTAAATTTAATAGGGATTTTATGAAAATTTTAGACGGTGGTATTGGGCGTTATTTAAAAGAAATTGGCGCGCCATTTCAGCAACCTGAATGGTCTGCGTTAGCGCTGATGGAAGAGCCTTCTTCGGTCACAGTAGCTCATCAGGCTTTTGTAGATTCTGGATCTCAGGTTATCACCACCAACTCTTATGCAGTGGTACCTTTTCATATTGGAGAGGAGAGATTTACCCAGCGGGGTGCAGAGTTAATTCGACTATCTGGCCAGTTGGCTCAACAAGTCAAACAAGCTTCAGATAAAAAAGTGTCGGTAGCTGCGGGCATCCCTCCGGTATTTGGCTCTTACAAGCCTGAGAAGTTTGTTCATGATGCTGCTGTTGCCATGTTAAACATCTTTAAAGAGAATCTCTTGCCCTACACCGATATTGTATTAGCTGAAACAATATCGAGTATTACTGAAGTCACGGCCATTCAGTCGGTTTTCGGAGATTGCGGCCAGCCATTGTGGATCAGTATGACCCTCGAAGATGAGCCTGTATCGGCTAAAGAGTCACGTCTGAGATCAGGTGAGATGCTGAGAGATGCCTTAGAAAGTATTGATTTTGAATGCGTAGATGCGGTTTTATTTAATTGTAGCCAACCTGAAGTGATGGCTGAAGCCATTAAGTTAGCGGTTGAGCTTATGCCAAGTGGAAAAGATATTGGCGTGTATGCAAATGGCTTTCGGCCTATCACCAATAACATCGAAGCTAATGACGGGTACTCAACGCTGAGAGAGGACCTAACTCCCAAAGATTACCTGGAATTTGCACAACATTGGAAACTGTTAGGAGCCACCATGGTGGGTGGCTGCTGTGGTATTGGCCCTGATCATATCGCGCTGCTAAGCACTTTAAATGACTAATACAGGCAGTTAGTTAAGGCCGCTGGCGTAGTGGCCTTAACCGTTAAAGACGCTTAAAATTTGTAGTGATTTGAACACCATCAATTGTCAATGTTTGACTGAACTGATTCTGGTCAATTAAAGCTAACTGCGATGACTGCTGTGAACCAGTATCAGCCTCTATAGAGCTAGTCATCACTGTTGTAACCGCCTGACCGCTTTGGGTAACGTCAATAGGACCAAACCAGAAATCACTACTCATTGCAGTGGCTGAGTCCTCAGTCGGAGCAGTACGTTCTAGCAAAATAAAATGCCCACCACCAACCATCACGGTTGCAAAAATATTATTTGTCACATTCTGCCATAGTCCATCATATGGAGAGGTTGTGACAGAGGCGGTATTCCACG
>Ga0209815_1000575_pt1 | contig 27125 bp, 30 predicted proteins | sample CoawatmetaG00DNA_FD_187507 | JGI IMG/M metagenome (GOLD analysis project Ga0209815, IMG submission 187507) | Marine microbial communities from the West Antarctic Peninsula - Coastal water metaG002-DNA (SPAdes) (version 2) | ecosystem: Environmental > Aquatic > Marine > Coastal ...
TTAATTTACCATTTACTTTTGCTAAGGCATTCACAAGATTTAAAACACCTTCTGAGTTCACTTTCTCAGCAATCTCAGCATCCTGTTCTGCTTTATCTACAGCTGTATATGCCGCACAGTTTATAACTGTATTTATTTTATTTTCTGTAAAAAAAACATCTAGTTGATCGCTATTGCAAATATCTAAAGTAGGCAAGTCCCTAAAAAAGAAACGAAAGTTTTTGTAGTTTACAGCGATATCCTTTATTTCTGAGCCCAACTGACCATTAGAACCTGTAACTAATATATTCATTTTTTAAAATTTAAAAGGAGAATCAAAATCCTTAAAAGATTGCAAGTTTTTATCTTTTTCTGATAATTGAATATCTTCTTCAGTTAAGCCCCAGTCTATATTCAACTCTTTATCATCAAAACAAATTCCAAAATCAGAATCTGGAGCATAGGTGTTGTCTACTTTATAGGCAAAAACGGCGGTTTCACTTAACACAGAAAATCCGTGTGCAAAACCTCTAGGAACAAATAATTGCCTTTTGTTTTCTCCTGACAATTCTATAGCTACATGTTTGCCATAAGTAGGAGAGCCTTTCCTAATATCCACAGCAACATCCATTACTTTACCTTCCAAGCATCTTACTAACTTTGCTTGATCAAATGGTGGCTTTTGAAAGTGCAACCCTCTTAAAACTCCTTTAGATGATTTAGATTCATTATCCTGAACAAATTTTATGGGATATACATTTTCTTTAAATTTTTCTAAATTGAAAGACTCTAAAAAATACCCTCTTTCATCTCCAAAAACTGAGGGCTCTATTATATAAACATTCTGTATTGCTGTTTTGATAAATTTCATTTTATTCTTTCGCTAACTTCAATAAATATTGACCATAACCATTCTTCTTCAGTGGCTCTGCTAATTTCTGCAACTGTTCTTTGTCTATATATTTCATTCGATAGGCAATTTCTTCTAAACAGGCTACTTTTAAGCCTTGCCTCTTTTCAATGGTTTCGATAAACTGTCCTGCTTCCATTAAAGAATCATGTGTACCTGTATCTAACCAAGCAAAGCCTCTGCCCAATAATTGTACTTTTAAATTCTTCGTTTTTAAATATTCTTGGTTTACGGCAGTTATTTCTAACTCTCCTCGATGCGAAGGTTTAATTGTCTTAGCAATCTGAACTACATCGTTTGTGTAAAAATACAGACCAACTACTGCATAATTAGACTTTGGTTTTTCTGGCTTTTCTTCTATAGAAGTAACTAATCCATTTTCATCAAACTCTGCAACACCATACCTTTCTGGGTCATTTACATAATAGCCAAAAACAGTTGATTTACCAGCCTCCACATTTTTTCTTGCATTGCGTAAGGTTTCAGAAAAACCATACCCATAAAATATATTATCTCCCAAAACTAAACACACATCGTCATTACCAATAAAGTCTTCTCCGATAATAAAAGCCTGTGCTAAACCATCTGGACTTGGTTGTTCTTTGTAGGTTAAACTGATACCTATTTCGCTACCATCTCCTAATAATTTTTCAAAATTAGGTAAATCTTCTGGGGTTGAAATAATTAAAATTTCTTTAATACCTGCCAATAATAATACCGATAACGGATAATAAATCATGGGTTTGTCATATACTGGTAATAATTGCTTTGACATCCCTTTAGTTAAAGGATATAAACGCGTTCCACTACCACCTGCTAAAATTATTCCTTTCATTTTTTTATTCTTATAACAGATAAAAGGTAAAAAAACCCAATATCCAATTACTTCAAATATAAACGAACTCAGAACAATAAGCAACCCCAATAAAACTTATATCAATTTCATTGATTTATTAAGGGGTGCATGAAAGAGGCTTTGTAAAACATGAAAACAATTTGTTAAATTACAACATAAGGAAGGAAGGAAGGAAGGAAGGAAGGAAGGAAGGAAGGAAGTGGTAACAGCTAAAAAGTATGAATTAGTAACAGCACAGATTATGAGAAGACTTTTTACCTCTAACTATTACTGTGAAATTGAAACACCGTTGTTGATGAACATAACTAAGCCGACGAAAAAAAGTGCGTTTTTAACAGATATTAGTACAAATCAAAATAAAGATGCGCTAGCTGATTTGTTTACGGAAAAATGCGAGAGTTATCTATTAGGATAAGGGTCTTGATTAAAGAGATCTTCATTTTTCTCTTTTAATTTTTCCAGAGTAAATTTGTCTCGTACAGACTTTGTTTTGGGGAAGATATAATTAGAAAGAGTCGCAAAGACTTTTACCCATTCAGTTTTTGTAAGCTTGTCTTGGTTTCTGAGCAGGACATCCAACACCTTTTTGCGGCGTAATTCCATCCAATCATTAATGCAGGAAACTTATTTTTAGTAGGACCTCTTTTGGACTTTTTTCCTACTTTCTTTGCTTAATTTTGATTGAACGGGATATCTAGTGTAATTAAAAGTAAAACCAAGTGTAACTAGAAAAGTTTACTTCTTTAGCAACCAACTACTAGACTGTATTTTATCACCCAATCCATCCACCAAAGTAATTCCCATTTGATTACAGATAGGTCTTTCTGGAATGGTATTATTATTTTGATCACCTCCATTAGCAAAACTCAAATCATAGGTAGCACCGAAGTCCTGGGCAATTTTTTCAATGGTTTTACATACTGTTCTGTCTTGGTCTATAGATAACACACAATGATCTACTGACTTTATATTAGAGACAATAAAGACACGCTCCGCTTCTTGCTGAAATTCTTTAGATCCTTTTAAGGCTCTTTGATGATCACTATTTACAATCACAAATAATTCATCTACCAATGCTTTTGCATTGTTAAAATACTCAATATGTCCTTTGTGTATTGGATTAAAGTATCCTGATACAATCATTCCTTTTTTTTTAGTCATGTCATTATTTTTATCTTCCAAAATCGTCTTGTACTCTTATAATATCGTCTTCATCCGAAGGATGATTAGCGTCTGTATGTTGCCAAATTTCTGCTACTACCGAAGTTCCGTTTAAACCAATTAAACGGTGTCGCTCACCTTGTTTTAAAATGATTTGATCTCCTTCATTATATTCTTTCATCTCATTTTCTTCATCAGAATCACTTCTAATAATCCCAGCAGTTCCTTTGTATACTTGCCAAATTTCAGCACGTCTGTTATGATATTGCCAAGACAAACGAGCATTGGGTTTTACAATCAATATTTTTGGACTCAATTTTCCACCAATTTTCAGGGTGTTTACATCTAAACCTTCGAAAAACTTATTTGAAAATTCTTGTGCCTGGGTTTCATCTATTACTAGGAAACCTCCCCAAGGTCTTTCAAAGTCATGAGAATCAACAGAGAATCCAAAAGATTCTACTACTTTTTTTATTTCATTATATATGATAATTATTCAGAATAAAATAAAACTTTATCTTCTTTTGTGTTTATAAACTCATGTTCTAATGTTCTATCTAAGCCTTCTCTAAGTGAATAAGGTGCATTAAATTTATTATGAACTTTAGCAGCATCGAATTGAGTTGTCGCACAGAATTTTTTTATTCTTACAGAGCTTAGTGCAAACTTTTTTCCAAAAACTACAGATATTAAATCTAACATATACCCTATAGAAATACCAAAAAAATAAGGTATTTTTAGATTAGGTATTTTAATATTCATTTTTTTTTCAATGAGCTGAGTAAGTTCAGTCATTGAAAAATCTGGTTTATCTGCATAATTAAAAATATGATAGCCTTGCTCACAAGTTTCTAATCGAGACTTAATTAATGCAACAATATTGCCAACATAAGCCATGGATTTTTTATTAACTCCTTTTCCAATCATCATAAATCTGCCAGACGATATTTGCTTTAATAAGTTAAAAACATTGCCCCTGTTCCTTTCACCAAAAATCACTGTTGGCCGAAGTATGGTAATTGATTTATTTTTAGGATCGTTTTCATACCACTCTTTTATTGCCAATTCCGCTTCCCACTTAGATTTGCCATAGTGGTTAAATGGATCTTGGATATGGTTTTCATCTGGATTTAATTTATTTAAACCATAAACAGCAACGGAACTTGTAAAAACCAAGTTCTTAATACCAGATGCATCCATTGCTTCCAATACATTTTTTGTTCCCTGTACATTAACATCATAGTATAGTGTATTAGGTGAAACGTCATCACGATGTTCTGCAGCCAAAAGAACTATACTATCTGTATTTTTGTCAAATTTTAAATCTTGTTTATTTAAAATATTTGAGACTGAAGATATATTGTTAAAAAAAGGGCTTTTATTTTTATCGAAATTCTTTACTTGATATTCATCAATTAAGTCACGTATTAAAAAAGAACCCACAAAACCTGAGCCACCAATAACGAGGATATTATTTAATTTTTTTTCTTGCATAATAATTTAAAAAGTTTAATACTAATAGAAATGATTTTACTTTATTATATCCCAGATATTTATTGTAGATAATCCAATTATACTTTAATAATAGAAACTTATTACTTGATATTGAACCTGCTCTTTTTCTGTAAATAGCTAAGGGCTCTTCTATACCTCGGGTATGTTTTATTGTTTTAAAAATTTTTAGCCAGAGAGTCCAATCCTGCCTTTTTCTAATTTCAGACATATAAATTTTACCAAGTTTATCTTGATCATATATTGCAGTCAAGCAACCAACATAATTATTCCTAAGCATTTCTTTATAACTCAATTTGATTGGAGAATAGATCGATTTTAACTTATTATTTTCTTCATCAATTACGTCATAAGAAGAGTATGTAAAACTTAAATCATTTGTAATCATAAAGTCAATTTGTTTTTGGACTTTAGACTCTTTCCACTGATCATCTGAATCACAGAAGGCTATATACCTTCCTTTTGCCATTTCAATACTATGGTTTCTAGCAACACCGGCACCCTGATTACTTTTTAAAATATACAATCTAATTCTATCGTCTTTTTTAATAAAAGATTCTATAATTCCCACAGTATCATCTGATGAACAATCATCAGTGATAATCAACTCCCAGTCTGTAAATGTTTGAGATTGAATAGATAAAATCGTTTCAGAAATAAATAACTCTGAGTTATAAGTAGGTGTTATTATAGAGACTTTAGGCATTCAAATAAATATTTAGATGTAACTGACTTATTTTCTTCCAATTAAAATGATTATTTAGAATATGTTTACTGTTAGATGAGTCTTCTAGGTAATTCGACTCTTTGTAATTTGATAATATTGTATTAAATTCTTCAACATTCTTATAAATATATGGAAAACCATATGTTATATTATATTCTTTAAACAGAGGTAAATCAGAACTTATACAAGTAACACCATATGATAATGCACTTAAAATAGCTGCACTGCCAGTAATAATTTTATATGGGAATATACAAAATTTTGATTCCAAAAATAATCTATCTAATTCTTCATCGGAAAGTCTTTTGTCGATTATGCTTACATTAGATATATTAGATTCTCTTAAAATTGAAAGTATTTTAGATTTTTCTAACTTTTCAAAACTTCCAGCAATAATTAACTCATAGCTATAATTTTTGTAAATGTTTTTCCATATTAAATTTATAAATTCTGAAACACCTTTGTAAGGTCTAATATGACCAAAAATTAAAATTTTGTTGCTTTTATTATTCCAGTTTAATTTGGAATTATTAAAAATTTCAATTCCAATTTTAGAAATTGTTAATTTATTACTATGGATTTTGAATTTAGCTATTAACTGATTTTTAGCTCCTTTATCATGTACTATTAATTCATCAAATAATTGATATACTTTTTTATTATATTTTAAGTAACTATTACCTGAATCGTGAGGTAATAAATTATGAACGGTGAGAATAAGTTTTTTATTAAAAAACTTTAATATAAGTAAAAATAAATAATCTAACTTGATCGACTCAAATGGAAGCCATTGGAAATGAATTATTCTGTTTTTATTTTTAATAATAATAATAAAATAGGTAACTAACACATAAAAAGGAACAAATATAGACCTAAAACGATTGGTGTTAATTAAATTAAGAATCGGTTTATTTTTAGGAGAAATAAAATTAATAAGGGACGTAGAATTCTCCTTATGAAATCCTGATATTAACCCGTCGTTATAAAATTCGGCTTTCCCTGTAAAGTCTATTATTGTTATCATGATATAAGTATATTAAAAAAATCCATATTGGAGCATATAAAAACAGACCATTCGTTGTGAAAATTAAAATCAAAAAAGCAAAATACTTAAGCCTTGATTTCGTGATTTTTTTTAAGTATAAAATAAATAAGATAAATGATATAAATCCACTTCCTGCTAAAAGTTCAGTTAAAAAAATAGAATAAGTTAAGTCTGTAAATTTTAAACTACTCGAAAACAAATTAGGATATATAGATGTATAAAGGTTCGTATTTCCAAAACCGACCCCTAAAAAAAAATGATCTTTAAATATCTCAAGATCTCTGATTATCATTGATAACCTAATAGCGGTTGAACCATCTGCAAGTTGAAAAATATTTTCAATCCTAATAAAATTAATAAATCCTGTCAACTGAGTGATTGTAAACACAAATATTAGAAGAGTTATATATTTCGTTGTCCGATTATGCTCAATTAATAAATTTTTAGTAAAAATAAATAATGGAATTAAAATAATTATAAAAGCAGTAATAGATTGCGTAAATATTATAGTGATCAAATACAATAAAATGAATAATCTATTATATTTTAATTTTTTTTCATTTATTCTAATAAACATACATATTGAAATCCATATACCTAAATATAAGGGCTCAAGAAAAATAAAAATAAATCTGCCATCAGGATAATATTTAAATGAAGTTAAATCTAACTGTAAGTCAAAGAATTTATAGGCAATAAAAAAAATAATATATGAAAAACAATATATGTTAATCAGAGTTAATAATTTTAATAAAACATTAAACAGTTTATTTTTACTACCAAAAGACAAAAAAAATATTATGTATACTACAAAATGAAGATAAAAAAGATAATTAAAACTCTTGTTTAAAAGACTTGAGAATAACATTGAAGTAAAAAACAGATATAAATAAATAGACTGCTTATTTGTTATCTGTTTTTTATTAAAATTTAAATTTATTAAAATGAATAAAATAATATTTAATGAAGGTACAGGAAGTACGCTTGATTCATACAAAACAAGAAACAAATCATTAGATAATAATAATAAAGCTGATAAAAAATTCTTCATCTAAACCTTCTTATTTTTGGTAAAGAATAAGAATTATTTATTTTACGGACACCTCTATTCGTAGCTTTAGTGCCCAAATAAACAGATTTCTCTTCTGAATTTCCTTTAAAAATCGATCCAGCTCCAATAATTGAAAATTCCTTAATATGAGTATTAGGCAATATAATAGCTGACCCTCCTAGCCAAACGTTGTTGGAAATAATAACTTCTCCGCTTATTGAAGAATAATTATTATCGTGGGGGTCATGCTCTAATGTCCATATTTTACAAAAGGGTGCTATGTCAACATTTTCTCCAATCAAAATTTTTGCACCTCTTCCATCAAGTAAGGAATCAAAATTTATATTACTGTTTCTACCAATATAAATATTTCTAATGTCTAAAATAGTAACTCCAAGTCCAATACTTGAATAAAAATTAATATTACCCTTACTTAATATATAGTAAAAAGCCATTCTAAATTTTCTAGAGGGTACTTTATTCAAAACTCGATTTATGAAATAAAATGCAAAATCCTTCATTATATGTATTTTAAAATATTATTAAAATCATTATTCAATTTCAAATAATGATTAATCATTTTATTAGGAATACTTCTGTTCATACTCAAACTAAGAATTATTGCTTCTAATTTGTTTTCATCATAAATTACTGGGATTGAACAAATATTTATTAACTTTTTTAAATGATCATATTTGTAATATCTATTTAAATCAAAGTCTAAAGTATTTATCGATAAAAAAACAACATTTTTATTAAGACATAGAGCATCTAAACAAATTGTCGAGGCAACTGAAAAAACAGCAAATGCAAAATTAATATCATCGATAACATTAGTGAAAAAAGAAAAATCAAACTTTGCATTGTCTCTTGACAATAGTAAATCAGAATTAATTTCTTTTAATTCGTTATTTTCAATAAAAAATTTAATTTGACGTTGTGGGTGATTCCTTATTTTTAGTTGAATATTTAATTTTAAGCAAATTTGTAACATTTTTTTTATTATTGCGCTTTCATTTGGAACTAACCTCTCAACAGAAGTTGCATATAATAAGTATTCTCCTTTTTCGAATTTTTTATCAACATAATCATAAAATTGAATCGGACTAGTTACATATATTTCATTTTTAAAATTAAATATATTTGAAATAAGTTCTTGGTATTCAAGTTTATTAGTTTCACTCCACACAATTGTTTTGTCATAATCATAAAAAAAAGATCCCTTAGTAGTAATCACATCCCAAGAATGAACAAGGTTTATTTTTGTAATCCCTTTTGGCGCATTAATAAATATTTTATTTTCATAAGGTTTGTGACACATTGTAAACAAAATTAAATCGTATTGATTTAGTTTCATTCGAAGTTTTTTACTCTTACAAAAAAAATTATAAATCCAAATTAAAGAATTAAGTATTTGTTTACTTTTAGAAAAGGGGTATCTAATTATTTTCTGAGAAAAGCTCTTTAAATTATCTTTTATCTTAAAGGTTTCTGTGTTCTGAATAACAAAAATCCTCTCTTTAATAATTTTATATAAAATTTTCTCAACTAATGATCTAGAAAAATCAGTTTTAATAACTTTTATATTATCATTTAGACCAAAGCGTTCGTCCTCATCAATGTTTTTTTCTAATAAAATGGTTATCAAAAAACGTTCTGCCAGTTTATTAATAAATCCTGTAAGGATATAATTCCTGTAATTAAAGCTATAAGGAATACTAATTAATATTTTTTTCATATTACTCTTTTAGATAACTCATAAATATATGAGCTAATTTTAAATCTTCATGAGTATCTATATCTAAACTACTTAGTTTTTCCATTTCAAATTTTAAAATGTTTCCATTTAATAATTTCTCTTGAATATCTTTAGAGTTAAATATATAAATAGCGGCTCCATTTCTTGCAAAATATATTGGTTTATCTTGTCTTCTATATATATTATTATTAGAATTATTGTTTAGTAAATATCCATTTTCTGAAAGATACATCAAAGAATCAGGATTATAATTATGATCCAACTGGACAACACTTACCAACGATTTAACTAGTGATGAATCTGATTGATATAGTTTCATTGCTTCATTTATATGAAAACAATTTCTTAAAGGTGATGTCGGTTGAAGCAGACAAAAATTGTCATCTTTAGAGTTTAACTCAGATATTACATGTTTAATAACATCAATAGATTTAGCGTCGTCCGAGGCAAGGTAAAGAGGTCTTCTAATAATATTAATTTTAAACTGAGAAGCGTATTTAATAATTTCATCATCATCCGATGATAAATAAATCTCGTCTAAATCTGATTTAAGAGCTTCAGTAATTGTATAATAAAGTAAGGGCTTACCGTCCAACAAAGTTAGATTTTTCTTTTTAATTGATTTGCTTCCACCTCGGGCTGTAATTATTCCGTAATTCATATTAATATTTGAGAATTTTCTGTAAACTTGGTAATTCGGGTAAAGTTTTCAAGATATTAATAATTTTTTCAGAGGTATTACCATTACCATATAATTCATCATGAACATCTTCAAGATCCTTAATTGAATTTAAGGATTTTAATATACTGTCATATGAATTATCAGTATGAATTACATTCTCCCCGCTCTCTCTAGTATTTTGCCTTGTTCCAATATTAATTACTGGTGTACCTATAAAACCTCCTTCTCTAACTCCAGAACTACTATTTCCTAGGAGACAGAAACAAGTATTCATTAAATGAATATATATTTTATTAGGTAAGTTTTTATGGAAAGCAAATGAAACATCAGTATTATGCTCTCTGAATGTTCTAATTCCTTTTGAAATTTGATTTCCACCTGCATCGCTATTTGGCCATAAAACCAAACACTGCATTCCAAATGTTTTTAAAGCTTTTAATATACTCTCTATATACTCTCTATTGAGATCATGTTCGGTTGTCACCGAGTGTTGTGAAACTAGAATGAAAGGCATATCGAAATCAATATCATTACCTATACCTTTATTTATTGAAAAGTATTCTTTAAGAATAGTGAGTGAATTATTCTCAAGCTCTTTTTTTACAAGATCGATTCTTGGACATCCAACGTTAAATACAAATCGATCATCTTCACCCATTCTTAGAACATTCTCTTTAGCCTTGTTAGTAGCTACAAAATGAATATGCGAAAATTTAGTTAACGCATGTCTTATACTTTCATCTATTGTTCCTGTTACCTCTCCACCCATAGTGTGAATAATTCTTATATTCATATATGCTGCTGGAAGGGCAAAAGACATCATTTCATACCTATCTCCAACTATTAAAACGAAATCAGGAGAATATTTCAATAATATATTAGATGCATCTAACATGCCAAGAGCAGCAGTTTTCGCCATTACTGCTGGTGAATCTCCTTCAACCAAATGATAAACTTTTTCATTAATAGTAAAACCATCTTTTTTTATTAATTCTGAAACGTCTCCAAATTTTTCTAAAACTGCAGAACAGCCTAGTACAGTTATTAAATCGAAATAATCATCGTTATTGAAAGCTTCCATAACAGACTTAATGCTACTATAATTAGCTCTTCCTCCTAGATATACTAATATTCTCATTATTGTAAATTATTTTTAGTTAAATATTCATCTTTTGTAACTTCTTTTATTATACTTTTTCCAATAAACTCCTTATATTCACTAGCATTTATACCGTCTCCTGGTTTTTTAAAGTCTAAGTCAGAAAGTGAAATAATATGTCCAGAATTCAAGTTTTTACTGTAAACAATTGACTTTTCAAATGTATTCTTCATATTATGAAGATTATAAATTAATTTATCTTTATCCACAGAGCTTCTTAAACATAATTCTGCTTCCCGAATATTTTCAACATACATTTTAAAATCATTTGGTTCAAGTGAATTTTTAGCATCACTACCATACATCATATTACTTAATGTAAGATGTTTTTCAAAAACAGAAGCACCAATAGATAATGATAAAACAGCGGCTGTAGAGGAAAGCGTATGATCACTTAAACCTATTTTCCAATTGGGATATTTATCTAAAAATACTTTTATAATATTAAGTCCTACATTCTCTATTTTACAAGGATATTCTGAAGTGCATTGAAATAGAATTTTATCTGAAGATGACGATTTGTTTAAAACATTTATTGCTTTGTCAATTTCATTATAAGATGACATACCTGACGACAAAAATATAGAACCAGGTATATTGGCTAATTTTTCAAGTAATGGAATATTAGATACTTCACCTGAAGCTACTTTAAAGTTTTTAACGCCAGCATTTTTAAGAATTTCAATTGCATAGACAGAAAAAGGCGAACACATAAAATCTAAATTTAAATCATCTTCAACATATCTTCTTAATTCAGTCCATTGCTCGAGATTAAAGCTGGTTCTATCAAAATATGTTTTTCTAGTTTCGTCTTTAAAATAAGGAGGATTTGGTGCATGAATTAGACTTTCTTCATCAAAATAATGAGCTTGAAACTTTACACAATCTACACCACAATAACTAGCCGCGTCAGCAAATTTTTTTGCTAACTGAAGACTTCCTTCATGAGTATTTCCTATTTCCGCAATTATATACGCCATAATTTAATTTAATATTTGAGTATAATTATTAATATTGAATCCAAGAAATTTATTTGAATATTCTTGAAAATCTGTTTTGCTGTTTAAATTCATTTTTAATTTTTGTAGAAGATCTTCTTTATTTTTAATGATATTTTCCTTTTCTATCATTTCCTCAAGAAAATTATAATTAAAATCGAATGGATCAAGAACTAAAAAAGGTTTATTAGAAAAAACAGCCCATAATAAAATACTTGAATAAAATGCAATAACTAGTTTTGATTCAATAATGCAATTTTCTGTTCTACCAACTCTTACCTCAAAATCTTTAAAAAAATTCGAATAAAACTTAATATCACATTTCGGATGAAGTGAAATGATAACCTTATATCCGTTAGATTTAATTTCATTTAAATATTTAAGTTGTACAGTAGTACTTTTTATCTTTGAAAGCAATTTATGTTCATGATAAGGAGTATATGAAAAGCAAACATCATATTGTATTTTATTATCTTTTAAGCCAACAATTTTATTAAAGTTTATAGATTTTTTAATTTTAATTAAGTTAGGATTTATGCCTTGCTTTATTGATAATTCTTTAGAATATTTTGATGCAACTTGTATTTCAGGTGAGTAGTTATCTCCTAGGTTCCAGGAATTATTAATATTAATCTTCCAGTATAATATTTTAATAATATTTTTAGGTGTATAAAAACAGTAATAGTTATTAGAATCTCTCAAAATATTTTTATTAATCAAAGAGCAAATCATTTTCTTACAATAATTATTAACTTTGAATTTTTTTGGATTTCTTCTTCTAATTTCAATTAAGCTCTCTTTTAAACTAACAGTTAAAAAAGGTATGATTAACTTTATTTGTCTAGTATTTCCATAATTACATAAAAGGAGATCTAAATTTAGAGTTCTATCGGAATTTACTATTATTGAATCAAATTCACCTAGCTCATCTAATTTCTTATAGAGTTTTGATTTGAGATATAAAAAATGAAATGATTTTTTTGATATTGTAAAGATTATCTCTAAAGCATTATTTTTAACAACTAATTCTTTTAGACTATCTTCAATATAATAATTGTCAATAGAGTCAACCATATCCAAGAAATCTAATTGACCTTGAAAACGATCTTTTTGACTTACACTAATTAGATTTTTTTTCATTTCTTATGATATAAATAAAAATGAATGAAAGAAATAGTTCTGAGAAAATTAGTAAAAAAATAAAATATTCTACAGAAAAATACTTTAAACAAATTATTCCGAAAATTATGTAAAATAAAGAAGTTATAAAAGTAATTTTACTTAACAATATATTCAAATTATGAAAATTAAAATATGTTGTGAGTAAGTTTGGTAGTGATCTCAAAAAGAACACAACACTTAGTAATCGCGCATAAATTTTACCATCTTCATAATCTCCCCAATCAAAAACGGAATATATTAAATCAATAAAAAACTGTAATCCTATCAGAATTACTCCATAAAAAATAAGACTTTTAAGTATTTCTTTAAACCAGGTCTTAGTATTATTACTTTGAAAATATTTCTTTGATATTGAAAGGAAATATTGATTATGTGCATCATAAAAAACTAAAACCAATGAAGATACACTTAAAGCTATAGCATAATCACCAACATCACTTTTAGAAAAAAACATTGCAATTAATATTATATCCGATCTAGATCTAATCCATTTTAAGATTAGGTGTGGAAGTAAAGCTATCGAGTTTTTTAAAAATGAAAAAGATTTAAAAAGTTTTAAATTAATTGATTTAAACCTACTAAAATAAAAAATAAAAGTCAAGAGATAGCTCAAACATAGACCCCAAATTCTTGAAAGATAGCTAGTAAAAAAATACAGTAAAAGCAATGAAAATCCAACTGAAGTAAATATAAAAATTATTTCATTGAAAATATATTTGTTTGTTAATAAGTTAAGCCTATAATAATTTCTAAAAAAGGTTAGACCTGCTAAAGAAACAGCAGATAAAGTAATCAATCCTATGTTGTAACCACCGTAACTGGGAACTAAGAAAAAAATGAATGATAATAAAAAACCTATTAAAAGAATTATACTAAATTCAGTTATTAGTTTTTTCGATACTGAAATACTCTTTATTTTAATAATTTGACTAAAATATCCTAGTCCAAATAATATAGATAAAAGTCCAATAAGTCTTGTGTAAATTGAAATTATCCCAATTTCTTCTTTTGGCAGTAATGTTGTTAAAAAAGGAAGGAAAAATACCGCGACAAGTTTAGATAAAATTGTTACTATATTAAATTTAGAAAATTCTAACAAGCTTGTCTTAACTTTTAATTTCATAGACTATTATTTTCAATGATATCAAAAAATAATTAATAATACTTTGAATTTTTATTATTTAACTAATATATGTAAAATTCTATTTTCATATTATTTAATATTAACTGTAATGTTTCAATTCATCACTAACCATTATTTTAACCAAATCCTTAAATTTAGTTTTCGCTTCCCAACCTAATATATTTTTTGCTTTGGATGCATCTCCAATTAATAAATTAACTTCTGTGGGTCTAAAATAATAAGGGTCAATTTCAAGAATAGTTTGATTAGTTGATTTTAATATACCTTTTTCGTTTAATCCCTCACCTTCCCAAATTAATTCTTCCCCTAAATTATTAAAAACTTCAATTACTAATTCTTTAATTGTGAATGTTTCACCTGTAGCTATAACATAGTCATCCGGAGTTTCTTGCTGTAAAATTCTCCACATTGCATCAGTATATTCAGGAGCATAACCCCAATCTCTTTTTGAATACAAATTCCCTAAAAACATTTTTTGCTGATTTCCCTTAATAATTTCTACAGCACTCAAAACAACTTTCTTAGTAATAAAACTATTCCCACGTCTGTAACTCTCATGATTAAATAATATACCATTTGAAGCATGAATACCGTAAGCTTCTCTATAGTTCCTTACGATCCAATATGAATACATTTTCGCAACAGCATAAGGACTCCTTGGGTAAAAAGGAGTCGTCTCCGATTGAGGTACTTCTTGCACTTGACCGTATAATTCACTTGTAGATGCTTGATAAAATTTTGTCTTACTTATTAAATTATTGTTTTTTATTGATTCAAGAATTCTAAGTGTACCTATTCCATCCACATTAGCTGTATATTCAGGAAGTTCAAATGATACTCTTACGTGACTTTGAGCTGCTAAATTATATATTTCATCAGGCTTTACTTCAGAAATAATTCTGTCCATATTTGATGAGTCGGTTATATCACCATAATGTAAATTTATCTCTTTGTAAGGGTTGTGGTAACCAGTTTTCACATTTAAATGTCCTTTACTATCTGAACTATTTCTTCTTATGACTCCATGAACCTCATATCCTTTTTCTAGTAATTGCTCAGCTAAGTAACTCCCGTCTTGGCCAGTTATTCCGGTTATTAGTGCTTTTTTCTTCATTGTATTTTTCATTATTTTAATTAATTTCTAATTCTTCTTTTATTAATTTTCTAATCAAATTTTGGCCTTTTATAAAATTGAGATCATTGAAACATTCGTTTTTAAATTTACCATTAAACATAAAAACTCTTCTTTGATCTTTCTCACTCTTACCTATTTCAGTTGCTAAAATTTTATCTTTACTTATTATTTTTATAAGACCTGTCGAATCATCTTTAATAATTTCATAAACTACTTTCAATTCATGAAGAGTGTATCTAATAAAATCTAATATTGAAGTATTTGTTCCTGTACCAAAAACTTCATCTCCTGTAATTTTCAATTCCATAGCCATAATAAAAGCATCTACAAAGTCATATGCATAACCAAAATCTCTTGAACTACAACTGTTATAAAATTCTAAAGGTTTTAAAATTCTGTTTTTAGATATATTGATTAATGTCTTTATAGTTTTCTTTGTAAAATATTTATCTTGTCTAAACTTAGACTCATGATTATAAATTATGGGATGAAATATATTAAAACCTTCAGTAACTAAAAATCTACATTTTATTAATTCTATGCTTTTTTGAATTCCATATGAGTTGATAGGGGAAATATGTGTGCTAAGACCCTGGGGTATTTCATTAGGAATACCAAATACTTCGGAACTTAATGGATGAAAAATCCATGTTTCTTTTATTTTATTATTAGCTATTATAGTTTTAATAATATTGTCAAAAATATTGCACCTAATATCGAAATTACCCATTAGATCAGATTCTCTTTCAACAAAAGAGTTCGTAGCTAAGTTGAAAATTATTTTTATGTCATAACTTTTAAACAAATATTCAACAAACGCTATATCTTGTAAATCACCGCTTTCTAATATACAATTTCCTGTTATTTTATCATTAATATATTTTCTACTTACAAGAATCAGTTTATTATCTTTTGATAATTTTTCCTGTAAAATTTTACCATCTTGGCCAAAAGCCCCTGTAATTAATATCATTTATTCAATTTCATCAAGGTTATCAATAAATTCAGCAATTCTAAAATCTAAAGGAGTATCAACATCTATTGATCTAGAATAGGGCATTATAAAGGGTTTATTACTTTTTAAATTTAACATTGAATAATTATTCTCAATGAAAGAGTTTTTATTCAATAAAAACATTGCACCGTTTAATTCATAAACAACAGGGCAGTCCTGTCTTCTTGTGAAGTTTGATTTAATAAGAGGCTCAAGACAACCTCCGTTATTTAAAATCCTGTGAAGGTAGTATGGGTTACTTTCTGTTTCAAAAACAGATGAAAACATATCAATATGTAAACTTCTATTATCTATTAACTTTTTAATATCGTTATCTTCTCTAAACGGAGACGTGCATTGAAGGATTAAAATCCATTTAAAATTAAATCTATTTTCATAAATTGAAATAGCATGTTTTATGTAATCATCATTAGAAGAAAAGTCAGTTGAGTAATCCTCTGGTCTCAATGATTCAATTTTTAAATCAAAATATTCCTCAACTAAATCTTTATATTTTAACGAATCAGTCGAAACAAAAACTTGAGAGTTATCAAAAATTCTTAATGCCTGAGACACAGTTCTGAATAAAAGAGAATCACCATTAAAATTTTTAATATTTTTGTTTAGGATACCTTTAGAGCCTCCTCTAGCTGGTATAATCACTAAAACGTCTTTTATATTATTATCCATTATTCTCGATTAGGGTTTGTTTAATTATTGAGATTACATTTAATTGACTTTCTTTAGCCAATCCAGGGTAACTCGGCAAACATAATCCTCTCTTGTAAATGTCTTTTGTTATGGGTAAGTTATTCGATTGGGTGTAAAAGGGTAATTCGTCAATAGGAAAAAACAGAGGCCTTGTTTCAATTTGAGCTAATTGTAATTTTTTAATAATTTTTTTGGTGATGGCTTCATTATCTAGCAAAATAGTTATTATCCAATATGATGGGATTATATCTTGGTGTAAAATATTTTGGAAATTAACAAAAGGTGACAACTCTTTATGGTAAATCTCATATATTTTCTTTTTTAAATCTTTAATTTTATTAAGCTGTTCAAATTGAGCCAAACCAATAGCTGCTTGAATATTTGTCATCCTATAATTGTAACCAAGTATAGAATGAAAATATTTTCGATCAGGTGAGTTTCCTTGGTTTTTTAATATGTTTATTTTGCTATGTAACTTAGAACAATCTGTTAAAACCATACCTCCTTCGCCAGAGGTTATTGTTTTATTTCCGAAAAATGAAAAAGTTGAAATATCACCAAAACTTCCAGACATTTTATTTTTGTATGAAGCACCTAGTGATTCAGCAGAATCTTCAATTAAGAATAAATTATATTTATTACAAATCTTTTGAATTTCATCTATATTCGGTAAATATCCATAAACATTAGAAATTATTATAGCTTTAGTTTTATTGGTAATTACTCGTTCAATTAAAGATGCATTCATGTTCCAACTCTCCTTTTCAATATCTACAAATACCGGTGTGGCATCATTTATTAAAATGCTATTTGTACTTGCTACATATGTAAAAGAAGTCGTAATTACTTCATCGCCATTACCAATCTCCAATGCTTTCATAGCTAAATCAAGAGCCGTTGTACCGTTTGAACATGATGAAGCAAATTTTCTTCCTACAAAATTTTTAATTTCGTCTTCAAAAAGAGAAATATACTTACCTCTAGATGAAATCCATGAAGAATCTATACAATCATTTACATATTTTTTTTCATTTCCATTTAGGAAAGGTTCATAAATTGGAATCATAACCCTAATAATTTAAATTGATCATATATTTTATTAATAGATATTTTTTTTACTTCAATAACGTTTGGAATATTTTTAAAACCACTGATGTGATCTAAAAACCAATAATCATCCTTTAGCTCTGAGTTGGTGTCGTAATTACCATCATTATCACTATGATGAATTGCTTTGATATATTTTTTTATATTATTAAATTCGTTTTCTAAGTTTAATCCGAGTGTTTTACATGACACCTTTAAATGAGCGGTATCTAATAATAAACCAAAATTGTTATGAGAAGAATATTTTTCGAATAGTTTAATTATATTTTGAGAATCTACACAATGGAAAGGGATATCTTGACCGTTATAATTTTCTTTTATTAAAACATTATTCTCAATCAAAAGATTAATATTCATTTCTTTAGATAAATTTAATAACTTATCTAAAGAGTCATGAAAAGACTGGTTATGCAGATCAATATTTTTTATTTTTATGTTTTTTATTGGATGGCCTAAATCTGAAACATTTAAATCTAAGTTAAAACCTGCATGAACAGCAAAAAATTTATCTGTTGAAAAATCATTTGTCTTATTAATATTCCTTAGACAATGAGTTAAAGATCTCTTTTTGATAATTTCATTTAAAGAAGCTATGTTTAAAACGAATGGATCATTTTTATATCCTGGAAAATAATTATGAATAATTTTTTTGCCCGTGAAAGATTCAAATAATTTAAAATTATTAAAATTATGGGGCAAACCTCCAGAGCTAAACTCTATCCCGTATTTTGAGTTTGCAAACTCTTGTATATAATCATCAATATTGTCCTTAAAAGCTATAGTGCTTATGTAATTCATATGTGTTTTTGCATAAAAAATGATATATTATTTTCTTTGAATACTTTAAATCCTTTTTTACTGTAGAGGTTATATGCACCTTTATTTGTCTTGTAAACAGATAAACTAATAATCTCTAAATTAATTTCTTTACTTCTTCTTAAAAGTTCATTCAAAAGAACAGATCCCAAGGCCTTTCCTCTATGCTTTTGAGAGATAAAGATCCCTAACCAATTTAACTCCTCTTTATCTATATGGCCATAACCTATAACTACAGAATTAATAATGAGTAAAATTGTTACGAGATGATTATCCAAAGCGGAAGGTGATCTTTTTAAAAAATAAGTAAAGTCAGTATTAGCTTTTAATTCCTTTTCTAAAAAATCTAAAAATAAAACTGATTGTTTATCAATTTCAATAAACTTATAATTTTCAGACACTACCATTCAATATTTTCCTTGAGAATTGGTTCGTCATTTTCTATGTCCTTAGATGCTACTTTACCAAATAAATTTTCAATCTCTGATGGCAACATACCAATCAATGGTCTCTTAACACCCATGTTTTCAATAGAAAACAAATCTCCTTTCCGGATTTTTTTGATTGCCACAATTCCTCTTCTCATTCCGTAAATATTTTTTTCTTCCGCTAAAGTTGGTTTTTTTACTCCGTTACCTAAAGACTTTTCTGTACTCCTTATACCATTAATTAAAGTTTTAAATTCTAAAGGATTCAGTGAACATGAATGGTCAGGTCCTTCCATCTGTTTATCCAATGTAAAATGTTTTTCAATAACCTCAGCACCTAAACTAACTGCAGCATAACAGGCATAATTATCAATTACATGGTCAGAGTATCCAACTCTAACATTGCAAAATTCCTTTATGGTTAACATAGCATTTATATTAGAATCCTCAATTAGGGAGGGGTAATTAGTTGTGCAATGTAATACTGTAATATCTGAATTAATTTTTTTAATTATTTTAACAGCCTTAGAAACTTCTTTTAAAGTACCCATCCCTGTTGAAAGAATAATTGGTTTATTTTTTTCAGCAATTTTTTTTAAAAAATAATGCTCAGTTAATTGCCCTGATGCAATTTTAAAAGTCCTAACACCTATTCCATCTAATAATTCCAGGTCTCTAATGCTATAAGGAGTTGACATAAAATCAATACCAATTTTATCACACTCATCTTTAAGAAGTTTAAAGCTATCCTGACTTAATTCTAATTTTTTCAACATTTCAAACTGAGTCTCATCCTTATCTGTTACCTTAAGTTGATAATTTGCTTTTGGGGCAGAAAGGGTAACAATTTCTTCAGTTTTAAAAGTTTGAAACTTTACACAATCTGCTCCAATTTCTTTAGCTTTTTTAATAAGTTCTAACGCTATCTCAATACTACCGTTATGGTTTACACCTGCTTCGGCAATAATATAAGTTGAATTTTTTTTCATTTATTTTGATTTACGAATTGTAATTTAGAGTCTATTATTTACTTCATTATTTGAGATAAAGTTCTTAACATCATAAACAATTGATTTTTCTCTTTTTAGGAGTGCTAGATTTAAATCCTTAAATTTAGAATGAGCAACAGTTAAAACTACAGCATCAAATTTTTTATTTGTAAGGGATTTTTCAGATTTTAATCCGTACTCTAGCTTAACTTCGACTTCGTTGGCCCAAGGATCATGAATGCTAATATTTACTCCATAATTTTTTAATGCGTTAATTAAATCTACAACTTTTGTATTTCTTATGTCTGGACAATTTTCTTTAAATGTGAACCCTAATATTAAAATATCAGAATTATTAACTGGTATATTGCTCTTAATCATACATTTGACGATTTCCGAAGCTACATAATCTCCCATTCCATCATTAATTCGACGTCCTGCTAAAATAATTTCAGGATGATACCCTTTTTCTTGAGCCTTTTGAGCTAAATAATAGGGGTCAACTCCAATACAATGCCCTCCTACTAAACCTGGTTTAAAAGGTAAAAAATTCCATTTAGTTCCTGCTGCCTCAAGTACATCATGAGTGTTGATATCTAAAAGATTAAATATTTTTGCTAATTCATTGACAAAAGCAATATTAATATCTCTTTGAGAGTTCTCAATCACTTTAGATGCTTCCGCTACTTTTATGGTAGGTGCCAAATGCGTACCTGCTGTGATAACAGATTTATATAAGCTATCTACTTTCAAACCAATCTCTGGCGTTGAACCAGATGTCACCTTTAATATTTTCTCAACCGTATGCTCTTTATCTCCTGGATTAATTCTCTCAGGTGAATAACCTGCATAGAAATCTTTATTAAATTTCAAACCTGAAATTTTTTCTAGCACAGGAACACAATCTTCTTCTGTAGCTCCAGGATACACCGTAGATTCATAAATCACTAAATCACCTTTTTTTAATACCGTACCAACAGTTTCACTTGCTTTTATAAGTGGAATTAAAATGGGTCTATTATTTTCATCAACAGGAGTTGGGACTGTTATAATGTAGTAATTACAATCCTTGATTTTATCCAATTGATTGGTACAAAACAGTCCATTTGAATCAGAGTCTTCTCCAATCAATACAGATTGTAATTTTTCGTTATCAACTTCTAATGTAGAATCATTTCCAGACATTAACTCTGATATTCTATTTGTATTGATATCAAATCCAACTACTGAATATTTAGTTGCAAAGAGTCTTGCTAATGGCAAGCCGACATATCCTAATCCAATAATTGCAATTTTATCTTTTTTCATTTTTTTTTACAAATTTTGCCAATACCATTTCACAGCTTCTTTCAAACCTTGCTGAAGTGTAAATTGTGGGTTATAATTTAAATTTTCTTTTGCTTTATAAACACTTGCATGAGAATGTGGAATGTCACCTACTCTATTTGGTCCATAAATGACATCTATATTTGAAATTTTAGAATCGAACTCGGATAAATATTCCTTTAAGTATGCCATCAAATCATTTAGCGTATTACGATCACCATAAGCTACATTATAGATTGTATTAATAGCTTTCTCGTTGGTTGTCACTAGGCTCAATAAATTTGCTTGTATCACATTATCAATATAAGTAAAGTCTCTTGAGTAATTACCGTCTCCGTTTATAACTGGAGATTCACCTTTCATTAACTGGCTAACAAATTTTGGAATTACAGCTGCATAGGCTCCATCAGGGTCTTGCTTTCTACCGAATACATTAAAATATCGAAGTCCGATCGTTTCAAGACCATAAGTCTTTGAAAAAATATCAGCATATAGTTCGTTTACATATTTAGTAATAGCATATGGTGATAATGGTCTTCCAATTATATCCTCAACTTTTGGCATTGATTCTGAATCTCCATAAGTTGATGAACTTGCTGCAAATACAAATCTTTTCACTCCATTGTCTCTTGCTGCTACAAGCATATTTAAAAAACCACTCACATTCACATCATTAGATGTAATTGGATCTTCAATAGATCTAGGTACGGATCCTAATGCCGCTTGATGCAAAACATAATCTACATCTTTACTTGCTTTTAGACAATCCTCAATTTTTCTGATATCACCCTCAATTAGCATAAAATTAGAGTCCTTTTCTAGTTTAACTAAATTTTCTCTTTTACCAGTGGCAAAATTATCTAGACAAACGACTTTATTTCCTTTTTCAAGTAAAGCTTCACATAAATTCGACCCTATAAAACCTGCTCCTCCGGTGACCAATATTTTTTTATCACTTAAATTAATCTTCATTTTTAATGATACTTTTAAACTATTTATTTTCCTATTTGATAATATTCAAAACCTTTTTCTTCTAAATTAAACGCATTATATTGATTTCTACCGTCAAAAATTACAGGATTTTTTAATTGATTTTTCAGCTCTTCAAAATCTGGAGAACGAAATTCTTTCCATTCTGTTAATAGAACTAAGGCCTCCGAATTTTTTAAAACATCATATTTAGAATCTACATACTCAATATTTTGAACTCCCTTCAAGTAATGTTCTTTCGCTTCATTCACCGCTTTTGGATCATATGCTTTAATTTTAGCTCCTCTACGCACTAATTCTTTGATTACATAAATTGCTGGTGCTTCGCGCATGTCATCGGTTCCGGGCTTAAAGGCCAATCCCCAAATACCAAAGGTAAATCCTGTTAGATCTTCTCCAAAACGGGTTACAATTTTTTGGGCAATCACTAATTTCTGTGCATCATTTACTTCTTCAACTGCGGTGATTAATTGAGCTCTGTAGCCATTTTCTTTGGCTATTTTTGTGAGTGCTTTTACATCTTTTGGAAAACAAGAACCTCCATAGCCAGCACCAGGGTAAATAAAACTATATCCAATACGCTGATCTGAGCCGATTCCGATTCGAACCTGATTGGCATCTGCCCCTACCTTTTCACAGATATTGGCAATTTCATTCATAAAAGATATTTTTGTAGCTAGCATTGCATTGGCAGCATACTTTGTCATCTCAGCAGAACGAATGTCCATCGTTATAAAACGATCATGAGATCTAAAAAAAGGTGAATATAGTTCCTTCATTTTTTTAAAGGCAATCTCAGAATCTGCTCCAATTACCACTCTGTCTGGTTTCATGAAATCTGCAATAGCTGCTCCTTCTTTTAAAAACTCAGGATTCGAAACCACATCAAACTGTAAATCAAAATTTCGTAAATCTAGTTCTTTTTGAATGGTCGCCTTTACCTTGTCTGCAGTTCCAATAGGCACCGTTGATTTATCGACTACAATCAATCTTTTTTGCATCGACTGCCCTATAGCCTTGGCTACGGCTAATACGTATTGTAAATCAGCAGAACCGTCATCTCCCATAGGAGTTCCAACTGCTATAAATGCGATTTCAGAATTCTGTAAAGCTTCTTGCAAACCTGTTGTAAAAAATAAATTTTCATTTTTTACATTTTTCAAAACCATGGCCTCTAAACCAGGTTCAAAAATAGGAATAACACCTTGATTTAATTTTTCAATCTTAACTGGGTCTATATCTACACAAGTAACCCTGTTTCCCATCTCTGCAAAACAAGTCCCTGAAACTAGCCCTACATATCCTGAACCTATCACTGTAATATTCATTCCCTTTCTTATTTTGACTCTACTTCTTTCACTTGTTTTCTAAGTCCAGTCGAAGAAAATCGATGATCTCTAGCATTGTAATAAGTATCAATACCTTTTGCGGCGCAATACTCTTTACCTGTATATTGCTTGTCGATGTACTCATCTCCAATAATTCGAACATCTATTTTAAAAGAACGTAAGATGTCTTCAAGATCTTGCTCAGAGACATAAGGTACAATTTCATCTACATGCTTAGAACCTTTTAACTGAATATAACGTTCGATAATAGACTGCGAAGGTGCATTTTTTTCTGGACGATCTATCGATGGATCTAACTGCAATCCAACGATTAAGTAATCGCATTGTATTTTAGCTTCTTCTAACATCTTCACATGACCGGCATGCAAAAGATCAAAGGTTGAAAAGGTGATTCCTACTTTCATAAATCTCTATTTTTTCTCGACTACCACCGGTAGTCTGTATTGTTTGTGTTTTTCTTTTTATTCCTTTTTAAATACTCTTTATAACACAAAAACCTTTGTTTTTTTCACGGCTTCGCCGTCACTACCCACAGTAATGCTTTTTATTTCATAAAAAAATTCCAATTGCTTATTGCAATTGAAATGATACAATGGCACCTAATTTTTGCAATTGGGCCAAACACTTTTTTCCTTTTATAGACAACAATGTTGCCTGCTCTCCTAACAAAGGTACCTCTACGATATCTCCAACAGCTAATCCTTTTTCATCTTCCAGATTGGTAGCCTCCAGGTAACTTCGCATTGCCTCTACTTCTTCATTTGAAACACTCGCACGTTTGCCATGTTCAAACAAAAAACGTACGGCTCCTGGAACTTGAAACACCGCGTCTACCTCTTTTTCTAATAATTGAACCAACACCATAGAGGGCAATAAAGGTATGGTTATTTTTTTCTTGCGATCAGACCACTGTCTGACTTCTATTTTAGTTGGCGTATATACCTCTAAACCTATCTTCGAAAGCCTTTCGGTAACCTTTAACTCGTTTCTGGGCTTTGTGCACAGCACAAACCATTTTTTTGAACTCCCTTCCATCATAACCTTCAATATACTAAAAAATCAACAGTTATAATATTTACCATGTAAAGAAAAACATTCTTAACATAGAGGCTTTCAATTTCACTTTCAATCGCAACGCGGCCTTATTCCTATTCATTAAAAACAACAATAAAATACCCGCGAAAAAAATACCAATTAGTAAAAATGTAGATTGTACAGTATTGTAATTTATAATCATAAAAAACATAAAAAGAGCAATACAGAAATTCACGAACCCAATAAGCGAAGAGGCTTTTCTATGGGACAATCCATAATCTACAATAATGTGATGTATGTGGTTTCTATCAGGGCTAAACATCGAAACCCCTTTTAAAAGACGAATTATCATTACCCTACAAGTATCTAAGATAGGAACAAATAGAACGGCTACCAAAATTAATGGCAACTGCTTTGGACTAAAATGCAAGGATGCATAGATAGCATCAGCTGTCATTAATTTTAAAGTAAGTAGTCCTAGAACTAGCCCAATGGATAAACTACCTGTATCTCCCATAAATATTTTTCTTCCTACAGAAAAGTTAAAACGAAGAAAAGCTAAAAGCGTCCCAATCGTTGTAATACTAATACTCAAGTAGTAAAAATAACCTAATTTATAAAACATATAGCTATAAAAAGAAGCTACAATAATTCCAGTAATAGCGGTTAAACCATCAATACCATCCAATAAATTAAATGCGTTGATCAATCCTAATAGAAAAAACATACTCCCTAAAACAGAAACAGCTAGCGGGATCTCGTTAATTCCCATAAAACCATGCATTGAAATAATCCTAAAATCTGGTTGTGACATTAATAAAGCAACCCCTAAAAATTGGCCAAAAAACTTAAATTTCGCTGGCAAATTTATAATATCATCAAACAAACCTGTAAAAAACAAAACAGAGATTCCCACTAATAGGGTTAGGGATACTTGATTTTCAAAAAAGAATTGTAAGAAGAATAAGGCAAAGATGTAACTAACATAGAAGGCCACACCTCCAAAAGATGGGGTAATATCGGCATGAGAGCTTCTCGCACCTGGAGTATCTGTTAAATTAAACCTTAAAGAAACATTTCTAATTTTTGGAATTAGGATGTAGGTTATCAAAAATATTGATACAAACAATAATGTTAAATAGTAAATATTTTCCATTTTTTTCTTTTTTAATCTATAACACCCCTAGCAACAAGGGTATCCTAGCAAATTTTAGTATAAATAAGTTAACTTTATAAAATCAACGCAATGTGGAATATAAAATTAAACCCATTTTCCTGGGGCAAATATAACTATTAAATTTGGAATAACGCGCCCACCATTAGCCCAATTTAAATGATCTATATGCACCTTTTTACAAGTAATAAAATACTCATAACTGACACTAAACCTAATAATTACTTGTAAAATACAATAAATAAATTAAAAGTACAACCACCAAGTTCTCATTAGCGCATTCTCTCGGTTACAAAGGTACTTTGAAATTCATTATATAGCCTTCGGAAAACCGCACTTTCAATTACAGTTTTCCGTAAAAAATATTCTAAAGCTCTTTTTTCTAAAACAAAACGAAGGAAAGGTAAGAGATGTTTATTCTTTATAAATGAAATCCTATAAAAATAGTAAAATATTTAAAAATAAAGTGGCCTTCTAATCGAATTTCAATAGCAAAATTTAAAACAAAAAATAAGATGTGCTTGTGTTTTTATTAAAAAAGCCTTGCAATACTAAAACAAAAGCCCCCCATAATTAGTGAGTTGGCAAATTATTAAAAAGCTCAAATCAATACATTACACTTGATTTTTATTTTTAGATATATAATATCCCTAAAAAAAGGGAAATAAAAAGCAGCTCTATTTTTGCTTCAATTCCCACTCCTTTTTAAAATGAATCAAGTATTTTTTTCCAAGCACGTACCCCAAACTCAATACAAAGCCTAAAAACAAGTAAATTACCAAAATAAGAGCTCTTTTAGGCGCCGATTTTTCTAAGGGAATACTCACAGGTTGTAAAACTGTGAAAAGCGGAGTATCTTTTTTCACCTGCAAACGCTGTGTTTCTAACTGCTTTGCCAATTCAGAA
>Ga0209815_1000577_pt1 | contig 27055 bp, 23 predicted proteins | sample CoawatmetaG00DNA_FD_187507 | JGI IMG/M metagenome (GOLD analysis project Ga0209815, IMG submission 187507) | Marine microbial communities from the West Antarctic Peninsula - Coastal water metaG002-DNA (SPAdes) (version 2) | ecosystem: Environmental > Aquatic > Marine > Coastal ...
GATCGCCGGCATGTGTTGCTATAGAAGTTTCAGTAAATGCTACTGCATTGAATACTAGAGAACCACTCATTTGAGCAGAGCCACTTATATATAGATTTGTCCCATATATAGAAGAAGCTGATACATGCGAACTAGCAGTTAATGAAGCTATTGATACATCACTATTAGAATCTAGACCCACTCCTGTAAGACTTGAACCATCACCATAGAAATAACTAGAAGATACATGACCACTTGCAGTTATATTTGTTGCAGATATAGTCGAAGTAGAAGACGCTCCACCACCAATAGTTAGTGCTTGGGCATATATGGTTCCACTTGCACTTACCGTGGTAGCTACAAAGGCTGATGCTGTTATATTATTGGTCGTTGAATTATGATTGTCAGTAACATAATCCAATGTAAAACCATCTGCAGCAATATTACCAACAGTACCTGCATTTGTAGCATAGTCAGCAAAGTCTACATACCCATCTACATTACCTGCTGGCACGTATGAAGCTGTTTCCGCAGTAACTGCATTGTTAACGGAGAAAGTAATAGCATCAGCATTAGCAACTGAATTAGCTACCGCAGCTAAAGAAGCTGAAGTTGCAGTGGCAGCATTACCGGATGTATCTTGATTTAAAGTTGGAATATTATCAGAATAAACTTTTGTTGATTCACCTTGATCTACAGTCCAATCAATATGTTCATTTGCTATAAATCCTGCTAAAGAATCATGATTAGGAGCAACTGCAGGTGTAGCATCATAATTAAGAGTTCCAGATGCATTCGTAGTTATCCTATGATTAGACCAGGAGCTACTATTTGTTTGTCCAGTACCACCTTTACTTATTGGAACAGTATCTGATAATGTAGAACCAGCAGCTGGTACGGTTATATTTCCAGATCCATCAAAAGCAACACCATTTATATTTACGGAAGAAGATAATTTAGTAGCTGTTGCAGCATTACCAGCTGTAGATTGATCCCATAACGGTACAGAGCCAGAAAGACCTGTGTATGGTACAGATGAGGCTGATACTGCATTATCTACGATACCAAATATATTAGACGAAGTTATATATGAAGCTGTGATATTGGTTAGACCAGAACCGTCACCGTAGAAATTAGTAGCATGAATGTTATTAGAAGCTGTTATACTACCAGTAAAATAATGATAGCTATCGGCATCAGTTCCCCAAGTATGATCACCAGCATGAGTTGCTATTGCAGTTTCTGTAAAAGCAATTGCATTGAAGTGAAGACTACCAGAAAATTCACTAGATCCACTAACCTTTAGAGTACCAGTTTCTATTGCTGAGGAAGATATAGTTCCGCTAGCAGTTATGTCATTTGCAACAGATAGACTCTGTGTTAATGAAACATCACTACCACTAATAGATATTGGCAAAGCAGAACCTGTTCCATCTAAAAGACTACCACTACCTATTTGAATAAGTCGTTGGTATGTGTCTTGTATGAAAGATCCTGAGAGATTAAATTCAGACATAACTACCTATCCAGTTTATTTTCGTTTTTCTAATACTTTTAAAAGCTTAGTGATAACCGGACCTTTTTGATCTTCTTTTACTTTTTCAGTTACAATATATTCTGCTATAATATTATTCAATTTATCTTTTTTAATGTGTAAATTATCAATATTTATATTTTCTTTTATGAGCATTTTCATTATCGCAACCACATGATTCTTTTCAGATAACGTTGGCTTTGAAGCTTCTTTCTGAGATTTTATTTCTACAGATGTTTTTGCTTCAATAATAGACTTTGCACTTTGTTGAGATTTTATTTCAACTTTTATAGACTTAGCTGTATCAACAGAAAATGTAGATTCCCAAGGTGTAAAAAAAGTATCTTCGGCGATAACTTCTAGTCTTATAGCACCACTTGTATTTTCATCTAGTAAACCTTTAAGTCTTCTTACAGGTACACTTACGTTACCAGAATCATCGATAGTTCCATTGAAAAGTAGTGAAAAGTTTTCAGCTTCAACTACTAATCTGGCACTCGATTTTTTTAATGAAGCACCTTCTAATTTTATACGAGCTTCAAAATTTTCTATTTTATCAGTGAATAATTTGTACATTTTTCTTTACTTCCTCTACTATTAATTTTACATCTTCAACATAAGCTTTTATGTTTGATACTTCTTTTTTTTCATCATATACTTCGACATCATTAAGATACATAATAAGACGGATTAATTTCTTTTTCTTCTTATCGTCGAGTTTTTCGAGTTCTTCTGGTAATCTATCTGGGAAACCTTTAGCACCCAACTCTTCCAATATCTCACGGACATCATCCCATAAGTAAGAGTTACTATTCCAAAGAATAGCTGCTTTATCCCATGATATTTTAGAACCGAATCTCATTATATAAATATCTCACAACTCATTAATATGTCCCACCATCTATGGGTCCAAAATAAGAAGATGCTGATATTCCTCCAGTAGCCAATACCCTTACTACTTCACGAGGAGGTTGGGCTATTGTTGTTGTGTCTGTAGGGTCTGTAGTTAGAAATACTATATCTCCTGCTGTACCATCTACGTTTGCATTGGTACATATAGAATATATTGCTGCTGAATCTCCAGGATTCCCTGATTCGTTTTCATCGTTCCATTTTACGCCACCCATATTATCGCCGACTACAGCTTTACTGCCATCTCTATCATAAGATATTTCTATTATTGATCCGGTAGAAGTTGTTCGTTTGACAGTTTTTATTTCGCCAGAGATTTCAAAATCCTTTGTTGGAGAAGATGTGTTTATACCAATCCTACCAGATGATGAATAATAGAACGGAATGCGATCATCTGATCCACTAAATGATGCGGATGGTATTCTCAATTGTACACTTTTGCCATCAGACGGGTCCAATAACCATTCACCCTTTATTTGACTAGCAGATACTTCACCATTGACATCTGCAGACCCACTTGAAAATTGGACTTTTCTAAATCTCGACATTATCATCCTCCATATTATCTATCCTCGTTTCTAATTCTAAAATCTTGCTATAGGCATCCTGCAGAGATTTCATCAGTAGTGGAATATATTTAGCATACGCAACGGTCATATATTTAAAGTCTTCATCGCCAGGTTTTAAGTCATTTAATATATTATAGTCTTCATAATCAGAGACTGCTGGCGGATAACCTTTTTTGGCCTGCTGAGCTATTACCCCCGTCCTGTTTACGTCACTAGTTTTATATTTAAAATCAACTATATCTATCTCTAACAAATCAGCTATACCAAATTTCGTAGGTTGAATATCTTTCTTTCTACGAATATCTGAAGACTCTTTGAATTCGGTTCCACCGGATCCATCTCCATCGATCTGTCCTATTACTGTACCATCCCCATCTTGGAAGTGCATAAAATTGTTGGTGTTTTTGGGATTTGTATTTGGCCCTAAACGTATTATAACACCATCTGCTTCGTCATCAGTGCTACTATTCCAAAATCTAGCAATAAAGTTTGTTTGAGAATCTTTTACGTCAAGTTTATAAGATGGTGATGCTGTGCCAATTCCGACTTGTCGGTCGTCGTTGATCATCATCGCTACTTTAGAGCCGGTAGCATATGAATCTGTCGTACCAAAATACATTTTAGTACCATACGACCCATCGGACCTTACATAGATACCTGCTTGAGCAGTAGCTCCAGATCCTGCATCAGAGGCACCAAACGTTATTGCTCCTCCGTGATGATCAGTACTAACTCCAGGATCTAGATGTATGGTTCCTGTTGTTAAGCCAGGGGCAGTGTCACTCCAATAAGCGGAACCACCTTCAAAAATTGACTTTCCAACAATATGTATTTTTCCATCTGGGCTATCAGTACCTATGCCGATATTATTATTAGATCCATCTATAGTTAAACCATTTCCACCACCAGTTATAGTATTGGAATTTTTAATCCTAAATTTATCTACACCTTGTTCTTGACCTACTATCCATGTACCGCCGCCATAAAATCCTATAACACCATCACCATCGGATCCACCAGATTGTATTTTAAGACCTGGTGTATGATCATAATTTTTTATCTCTACAAGACCATGAGTTGTCAAGGTTGGGTTAGATGCTCCCGAGCCAGATATTGTTACAGCTGATGCAAATAAAGTATTTTCATGGGAATGGTCCGAAGCTTGTGTTAAAATTAAATTTGAATTTTCACGTTTAAATTTAAAAACATGTCCATTTGATAAAGATTTTTCTGCCATTAGTTAACTCCTATCTATTGACCGCTGCTTCTAAATAGCCACCAGAAATGTTACCATCATCGTATGAACAGCCATCTATATTTACTATTATTTGAACTTCTGCAGATTGACTAGCTGCGGCATTCGGGATTATAATATCTTTTATTATTCCAGGATCTACATCCAATTGCATATTCATAGTTATATCTCCTCCACCAGAACCATCAAATAATAAATTTATTCCTCCAGTAACTGATTGTGTATAATTAGCTACATTACCTGAATTAATTACTACATATTTTTCAGAAAAGTTTACTGCTGAAACTAATCCCTCAAAAGAAACATTACCAGTTGCTGCTGACATACTGATGTTTGTTTTGCCTTGAGGTCCAATGGTTAGATTACCAGAACCATCTACACGAAGTGCACTCTTGGTAGCTGAATCATGCCCAACTCTCATTGTAGCACCAAACTTACCAACTTCAACATTATTATCAATAATAGCTAATCCAGCAGAAGTTATATCTGCATAGGTTGTTGTGTCGTCACCATAAGCTCTAACACCATCTGCATTCAATTTTAATTTTACATTAGCTTCTGCTGAGGCAACACCATCATAAAAATTTGTAGTAGTACCAAATCGAGCAAGTCCAAAATCTGGGGATTGTCCAGAAGTTGATATTTCAACAGCATCATTTGCAAGAACTAATTGTGCAACATAACCATCAATAGTTGTTTGTTGTGCAGAAGAAGAAGCTAAAGCATATCCTGCACTTGATGAAGCTGCATTAGCTGTTAATTGAGCTGCTGATGCACTAGCTGCTGCATTGTCTGCATAACCTTGAGCAGCTGTCTGTGCATTAGAAGCACTTGTTGCTGCATTATCAGCAAATCCTTGAGCTGCATTAGTAGCAGCTGTCTGTGCATTAGATGCCGAAGTAGCTGCATTGTCTGCAAATCCTTGAGCTGCAGTTTCTGCTGCTGATGCGCTTAGAGATGCAGAGTAACCAAAATCAACTTCTGAAGTAGAGCTAGGACCAATAGTTATTGTTCCAGTAATTGCTAAATCAGTTCCATCCCACACTAGTTTGTCTTCTAAACTAAACTTACCTGAATTGTCCACATAGAATTGGGTATTTTCATCTCCATGAGTACCTATACCCACGAACATTTTATCAGACTGTAATTTGATTCCACCAATCATACCAGAAGATGCAGAAATTGCACCCTTCAAATAGACATTATCGGTATATAAACCAGTCTGGCCTGTAAGGTCCCCAAAGCTAGTTGAACTACCTAGACTACCTAAATTTCCCAATAATACTTTCGTTTCTAAATCATCAACACCTGAACCAGTACGCTCAACCATTTCCATATATGGAGCATAGTCACCAGAAGATCCATTAAGAAGTATGTAGCCAGATCCAGAAGCAGCTTTAGAAACTATCACTTGTCCTGAAGACATTGTTGGTATTGCACCACTACGAGAAACCATTAAAATACCAGAGCCAGTAGATTCTATCTTGAAAGTTTCTTCTGTAAAGCCTGTTGATGACGTAGCCTTAGCAACTAAATATTCACCGACTACAAACCCATTTGAAGACTCTACAGAAAATGTTGCATTGGTTGAGATGATATCGGAGCCAGAGATTGTTGTAGCATTTGCAATTATTACTGCACCACCTACAGCACTTATAGTATCTTTTTCGAATACTGCCGTTGATAGAGTTCCTCTAATTCTTGCTTCTTCGAATTCTGCTACACCGTCTGAACCTATCTTCCAACCTTGACCTGTACCTACTAAAGAGGATTGGAAGTTTGTTGTTTGGATATTACCATCTGAATTTATTATTAAATTACTAGCTTGTAAGCGATCGGATGAAATAGCCCATCCGGCAATAGAAGATGTACCAGGAGTAAAATCTACATTATAGTTGCCAGCAGCATCTCCAGAAAATTTAGCTACACCGGAACTGGATATATAAGCTTTTGCATTAGAAGCAGTTGCTCCTGCAGGAACGAATAAATTATTAACAGACAGATCAGCATTGATCGTAGTTCCTGCACCAATTATAAGACTACTATTAGCAGGATCTAAATGGAATAGAGATGATGATATTTCTATGTTGCCTGATGAACCCGATATGTATTGAGTTGATGGTGTCCCGATAAAGAATTTCTTAGCTTTAATATCTAATTCGGCACCAGTAGACGATGCATCGAATTTTAGATAAGATTCAGATCCAGCAACTAATTCCATACCTACACCAGAATAGCTACTACCACTTAATTCTTCTGAACCAGACCACATCATCCAACCTTTAGGTCCAGTACCATCAGAGGCTGATGCGAATCCCTTATAATCTATTGTACGTATATTAGCCATATTATTGTGCCGATATTCCTTTCATTAATATTCCATTACCAATTACCAAGCTACCTTCAATTGTATTATTTTCTCCAGTTACAGATGTATTACCACCAACCCATGCTAAGGATTGAGTATATGATGTATGGATTAATTCACTATTATTATCATAAAGTTCAAACTTAAAATCGAATATATCATTCTGTTGAGTGTCTGCAAACATTCTGAATTCTGCTGATGTATGATTGGGAGTAAACCCTGATTGTTTGACCGATTGAAATGATACATTTGCCACATGCCAACGCCCGGATATCACTTCAAATATCAGAGAAGCATGACCATTTTTATATGTACTAAAATTGTAAACTAATTCATGTTCTGCAGATTCTGGCTCTTGACTGATTTCCACCGTTGTCGTATTAGATACTGCTAGATTGGTACCATTAGCTCCTCTTGCTGATGTTTGAGCAATGGATGCTTTATTAGTAGTACTAGTAGGCACCACAACACCTGTACCTATATTGGAGATGGTATCTAATAAAACCTTATCAACTGTTTCAGATGGTGATGCAACTGCTGAACCAGATATATAGACCTTGATCTTAGATCCATCCAACCCATCATCTATATCTTCAGAAGCTAATTTAAAGGATACTTGATAGTTTCCATTCTTAAATAATTCGACTCCTGAAGTGTTTGAGCCATCTCCATTAAAGTCCGCAGATTTCATTTTGAATTGAACTCTGGCATCTTCTCTTGTATTTGCAAAATTATCTTTTAGATTTTCACTACCAGATATAACTACAGCTCCCATGAATCTTGACGAGTTTGATGATGTTATAGGTAAACTACCAACTGCCGAAGCTACACCTTGATAGCTAGCTTCCCAATAGGAATCTATGGTTGATTGCTCTGTGAAGTTCCCTAGAAGCTTTTCCAAGGCAAAGGCATCATCTTTAGCTAAAAGTTCACTATTATCTAGATCAACTTCTACTGCCAATTCATACTTTTGGAAGCCCTGACTTCTCTTCAAAACTTTAATTCTTCGTAAGTCTCCGCACATAGGATCTAATTCAGATATATCAATCTTAGCCCAAGATTCAAAATTTAATTGTTGGGTTGCCCAGGTTATATCTTGTTGGTATGTATGAGAATATAATGCATAATTAAAACCTGATACATTTGTAGAAAATGTTTGAGTTAGACTGTTCCCAGCCCTTTCGGAAATGGTGAAGTCTATTGCTGGAGCATATGAACTATTAACTTTTGCTTTAGTATCATTTACTATTTCGACAATCTGAGTTGCCCAGTAATCTTGAGTTTGGCCTCCAGGTCCTGTAACCGATAAGACTTGGTCAGTTGGTAAAGTTGGGGTTATATCTGTAAACGCTACTGTTGAACCAACCATTGAAGAACTGAAATATGCAGAAGGCGTTGTTAAATAACCGAAGCCTTGTCCTGGAGAGAATCCTGCCTGGTCTGTTGAATATTCATAATTAATACTATCACCAGTGGATTCTGTTATTGCAGTTGTTACGCCGCCAGATGGAACTAAATATTCTCGGACCAATTCTTTTATTTTTATTACTGGGGGAGTTTTTAATATGACCCTAGTTTTATTTTCCCTAAAAGGATATATTCTTATTCTTTTGGTCCATTTAACATTGAGCTTATTTTGCCAGGATTTTGGTACTGAATTACCGTTTGGTCTTTTCTCGGCTTCACCAGCTATAGTAATCCAACCTATACCAGTAGGCGTAGATTCGTATACATAAATGCTAATAGCTCTCTTATTAGTACCAGTTTCAATATATTGGTTTACTTCATGAAATATAGGGTTGCCATTAGAATCGGTAATCTCTAATTCGATATTTGAGCCTGGCTTCAATAAATCATTATTACCACCAATCAACAAAAGATTTTTACCACCAGTAAGATAACTAGGAATTTCTGCTACTTGGAAGTAAGTAGAGTCTGGATCTGTGTCTGCTATAAGCATTGACGTTTCTCTCAGATATTTGGGTTGGTTCAGTTTTATGAACGGCATTAAATCTCCTAGTATATACCCTCACTATTGAAGTGAGATCGAATATAAATATCTATCAAAACGTTATTTTACTAAAGTCTTTATGGGTGTTAATCTCAAATAATCCATCTGCTGCATCTTTCAAGGCATCTAAATGGGATATGACCAAAATGAATTCAAACTCAGATTTTAGATATTCAAAAAGCATAAACATACTATTAAGATTGTCAGAATCTAAATTACCAAAACCTTCATCGATAGCTAAAAAATTAGGTCTTGGCAGATTAGATACATTTATAAGAGCAACTCTAATTGCCAATGAAGATATGAATTTTTCCATACCAGAAGTCATTTCCAATGGCCAAAGGCTTTTATCATACTTGATATAAGTTAGTATATTTTTACCATCAGTTTCGAAGCTAATGGTGAATTCTACTATCTGAGATAATGTCTCATTCACGGCTTCCTCTATGTACGGTAGAGCATCAGATATCAGTTCATAAGGTATACCATCTCTCTTGATAGATTCTAAATAATACTCATAAGCCTTCAATCTATTTTCTAAATCATTAGCTTTTTCTATAGAACCATTGATAGCTTCTATTTTTGATTTTGCAAGATTTATATTCGAATAATTTTCCAATAATTTAGATTCCACGCCATCTAATATATTTTCCGATTCTAATTTTTCACTTTCTAATATATGTATGGCATCTTGGGTTTTTCTATTGAAAGATATGATCTTTTCATTTTTATGATAAGATTCTATATTGGATTTTATAGTTGAAAGTTTTTCTACATTATAATCACGCTCACTTTCTTTATTTTTTATATTCAACAATAGATTTTTTTGATCTGCCCCAAGATCTCTCAATTTTAAACCCAATTGATCAAGATCGTCTTTTTGATCTATATATGATTTTAAAGCTGTCGATTTATTACCATAATGTTCAACGTCTTTGATATACGAATCTGCTTGTTTGCGATCTTCAGGGAGTTCCAATTTTGCTTTTTCAGCTTGTTTAACAAACTCATTATTGATGCAGTGCTCACAATCTGGATCGTATAAATGGGTAGATAATTTAGAAACCAGTTTTAGCTTTTGTTTAACTACAGCTTTTAATTTGTCTAAATCTATTTCCCGTGAAGATTTTTCATCTAGACATTTATAATATTCAGTAACTTTTTCATCTATCAAAATGGAATCAAAACTAACTAATTGACTATTCAAAGTTAAATATTCAGACTTGTTATTACCACTCTTTACATTAAGATTTGAAACATTCAGATCAGCCTTTGCTATCATATCAATGACTATAGTTTCACTAGATTCTAAAGCTTTAATATCCCAGTCTTTAGTATCAGATTTTATTTTTTTAGTAAGGCTTATAATATCATCAGATAGTTTTTTGATTTGTTTTTTCAAACTTAATTTGTTTGCTTTAACTATTTTGATTTCTGATGTGTGATGATTGTAAACCTCTGTTGCATCTATTAATTGTACATCATAATCTGTTTTTTTGAAGTCTCTAAGTAACACTTGGACATCTCGAATCTCTTCATTAGCTACCTGATACAGTTCCTCAAAAACGGTTATATCCATAAATTGAGCTAAGAGATCTTTTCGTTCTGTCTGGGATTTATTTATGAAGCCTATCCCATCATTTTGTACAGAAAGGGAAGTTAATTCAAAATCCTCATAGGTGCCGACATAGCCTCTAATATTTTTATTAGTTTCACGTCTTTGTTCACCATTCAAAGATATTATGGAATTATCTTCACCGACCATAGAAAAATCAACATCAACCCTAACATTGGACTTGCCACTTTTTACTCTTTTGGCTTTCCTTTCTATAAAATAATCTACACCATCTATTTCAAAGGTGAGTTTACATTTAAAGTCCAAACATTTATTATTCATAATATCTTCGGCTTTTTTTGTTCTACTACACTTATCAAACAAACAGAAAGCTATAGAATCTAAAATAGCAGATTTACCTGAATGGTTAGCTGCGAATAAACCCATCAAGCCTTTAACATTTTTAAAATCTATCACGTTGTCTGAACCGTAACTAAACATATTATCAAACTCAAACTTCTTTGGCTTCCATGAAATATTTCTAGATATTTCTACAGGAGGAAGTCCTGCGTTTAAAGATCTGTTGAGATTTTTTATTCGAGATTGCATTTCAGGATCTAAAGTGTAATTTCTAGATATATAATCATCCAATAATTCATTCTGATATTCGATGTCCCGAACATCCTTCAATAAAGCCTTAGCGATTTTATTATTTGAAGATCCTTTCACCTTGTCTGTTTTAATAATCATAGCATCAGAGAAACTGGACTGCTTACGGATTTGCAACATCAGACTTTTAAGTTCTGCCTCGGTAGTATTACTAGTTCGTATTCTTAATCTTGGAAACCTAGGAATGTCTTTAATGCTAGGAAGCTGCCCATCATTAATATCAACGGTATAGAACCCATAATCATTATTGATATGAGTAAAGCTGCTAGACAAGTCCCTAAGGTCCCAAATAGTATAGCCATGGTTTTCATATGATTCTCCGAAATTTTGCTGGATTAAACTACCAGGATAATGTATGGTTTTATTAGTATCTAGATATTGATGTTTATGGATATCTCCCAATAAGACCATATCATAATTACTAAACATTTTTACAGAATAATTTTCATTACGCACTTTGAAGCCTGCATCGGTCATGGATGAATCTACTGCACCATGGAATAAAGCCACCTTTAGTTTATCATCAGGAATGTCCCTTGCAAGGATATAGTTTTCTTGATCGTCTGCGATATCAAAAACAGAGAATTGGACATCAGCAATTTCATAAACCATAGTCTTATCTAAATACCAAAGGTTCGGATGATTCAGTGAATCGTATATGGGTTTAAGAGCATCCATTCTATTTTTATTATTGAGGTTCATATCATGATTTCCCCTGATGAAAATAGTAGGTCTTTTATTTGCTAACGATATAAGAAACTCACGGGTCAGATCTATTAATTCAGGAGACATATCTATTTTATTATGTACTATGTCCCCAGCAATATAAACTAATGAGTTTGCAGGTAGCTTGTCGACTGCTTTATATAGTTGATCGAAGACAGATCTATATTCAGTATGCCTCTTATAATTCCGGATATGTATATCTGCAATATGCAATATCTTTTCAATTTTATCAAAGCCTATATCAATTTTTTGCATACAATTTATATTCCATTAATTTACTGAAGGTTAAAGGTTTGGATTCTTCTATCATTTCTAAGATTTTATTACGACCTAATTCACTAGGATCGGATTGCTCCATTTCTATCAAATGTACAATTATATTATTATCCATAAAATATGCTGCATGCTCTAAAGCCTTGGTCCTTGCATCTGCATCCAATAGTAAGTTTATCCGAGAGACTCTTGATTGCAAAATTTTATGTTTTAGTGCGTTCTGGATTAATTTACCAAAAAGAGGGATTGCATTCTCACCGACGGCTAAGGCATCGAAAGGACCCTCAACGATATTAACAGGTTCATTCCAATTAACTAGTAAATCATAACCGATAATATCTTTTGAAACTTGAGGGTTTTTATGCTTGAAGCTAACGTCGTAAAAAGATCTAGCAGTAAAATAATTGAGTTCTCCATTGGCATCGTAACTAGGTACGATAATCATCCCACCATACTCACCAGACTCACAATAACCAATAGAATATCTTAAGATATCATACTTCTTAATGCCTCTATTTTTTAAATATCGAACTGCATTTCTATAATCAGGACTCTTCATATTGCCATCAAGGATCGGTATATATTCTAGAGGTAGTGAAAGTAATTGTTGGTATTTAGTAAATGATCTAGTATCTATATCACCTACTAATTTACCAAGCTCCTTTATCTTATTATATGAAGCGCCAATACTTTTTAAGATATTTACTAGTTTACGACCCTTCTTACCACAGACCCAACATTGCCACTTTTGATTTATAGTATTTACAGAAAGTTTAGGTTTTGGATGGTGACAGTAAGGACAACTAAACCATACATCGCCGTTGGTTTTATCTAAACCACGACCTAATACGGACTCTAGCAATTTCTTAATTTGTACTTTTATCATAGGTTAAATATAAGAAAAATATACGACATATGAAATTATTTTGGGAGTTTTGTTTCTAAAATAAGCTCTTTAGATTTGTCTGTGAATTTAACCGAAACGAACTTTCGACTACCTACACAATCATTATAATAATCTGATCTAATCATAACATCAGACTTGTGTTGGATATTCTCCTCCATATAATTGACTTGACCTTTAGTCTCTCCGAGAAATAAAATTTCAAACTTGAATTTTGATATGTCGAATTTTTCTATGTCTGCAGTTACAGTTTTAGAGCTACCGACATAAGAACGCCAGTCAGATTCTTTACGTACAATCTTGCGTCGTGTTTTGCCCTTGACCTTTACACGTCTTGAGGTACCGAAGTATTTCCGACCGATATATTTTCTACCATTAATAGTATTGGTAATTAAATAAACAAAACCGAAAAAGCCTTCAGGAACATCTCTAAGATATTTTCCTTTATATTTCCAATGGCTCATTATGTATCAAATCTTATAATAAATGTTGTGTCGTAGTTTTCAGATTTTTTAATTGGTTGACCTAATTTCCCTATAGCTAAAAGATCATTATCCTGGTTGTATAAGCCCACCGTAGTAATGTATGGATTCCATGAAGGAGATGATACAAAAGATTTTAGGGTTTTCGTAGTGATATCAGATAGTACAGAAACGTTTGTACTAGCATTAAATTCTCCTTTATCTATGCTGCACATATACTCATGCTCTTTCATAACATAAGTATTTTTAAATTCTAGATTACACTCACTAAATGCGTTTGCCCAGTCTCCTGAAGCACTTGTTGTTAAAACTATAATACCATAATCATAAAATATATTACCGATATTTGTAGATCCAGATATTAAGTTACCATTAGAATCATCTGTCAATATAAGAGATCCAGATGTTATTTTTGTTGAACCTGCCTTTATAGCGTCACCTTTCATAAGATGGGGTATAGATAATACATTGATGTCAGGAAGTGTAGTTTCTTTAATTATTGCAGAACCTGTAGGATCTTGAGATAATAGACCTACGAAGGCACTAGAAAAGCACGGCTTATAAAAATCACTCAATATTGAATAATAGATATCTCTCTTGGCATAACCATTTGTTGTAATAGTATTATTAGTAGTATCCCACTCCAGAGTATTCGATGAGCCAGCATAGGAAAAGACTTTTAGGTCGTCAAAACTTCCTGTTGAGTTTGCTACTGTTATCTCATATTTTTTATGAGCAGTATGTTTAGTAATATTTTTATTGGCTATTTGTTTGAATGCACCTGCCATTCTCTAGCCCCCTAATATTCTAATCTTACACGAACTAAGGCTTCTCTTTGGAACGATTTCAAAAGAGGTTTAGATAGTTTTGCAACAGCTAATAATTCATTATTTTCATCATAAAGACCAACCGTTGTTACATACGTTTTTGGATTACCAACCATTGATGAGAATCGGAATGTACCATCAGTAGAACTGTCAGCTACAAAAGTTGGGTTAGCCGAATGATTTCCTACATGACTTGGAATTCTACAGAAGTAAGTTCTAGAATGAAGGTGTTCGGTATTCCTTGCTTTAAAATGTGCTCCACCTTTAATAGCATTAAATAAATTTAAAGGGTTTTGATTAGCCATAGTCGTACTTATAGTTTGAGTCGGAGTACCTGTACAATCATAACAATATGGAGTAGCATCTAAAGTGATTGTTGCATCAGAATTTATTGCAGCTTGGTCCAATATCATTACACCATACTTAGGATAAAACTTACCATAAATATCAGTACCGGATTGCCCAGAAGCAATGGATCCTGAAATTATATTATGTGGGCCATCACCTTGGTCATTAGAACCAGAACCAGTTAGAGTATCGATTAATTGAATTGTCGTTCCATTAGAACCAGATATTTTCAATTCCCAGTTACCAGGATCCATAGATTCTTTAAGTTGATTTCTACCAACATTAATTACATATATAGAATCTTTAGCAGCACCACCAATATTGAATTTAAAATCAGAGTCATTATCATTTTTATCTTCAAGTAATGCAGCATATTGTGAGTAGATAGCTTTGGTTGGTGTAAATCCATAAGATTGACCTTCTAAATTAGAAGAACCAGATCCGTTGTAGTTACCATAAGCTACAGAAAATTGAGATGTTAAGGTAGAGTCTACCTGAGGGTCTGCTCTGTAAACATCTAAGTAGTATTCCCCTGAAGAACCAGACTGAGCTGATGAAGTATGAAATTCACCCGAAGCTAAAGTAGAATCACCGGTATCCCACATAGCGCTATTAATTCGATCACCAACAGTATTGATGATAACATCACCACCAACTATTTTAGTTAAGTCTCCTATATCGTCTGGCGAATTGTAGACATAATCAAAGTCTATGAAGGTTGTATTTGTGGGTTTTACTATATTAGCCATTTTTATGGATTTCCTTTTATTTTTAAATGTCTGTAAGCCAGGAACATATCTACCTGACATGATTATGTTGTTAATTTAGATACACTGATGGCTACAGTCCCAGTTATACCAGTATTATTACCTACTATCGTAAGAGTTGTAGACTTTGCTGCATTCTGTGATGGGTGACCTATGAATGTGATTACTGCATTACCTGAGACTACATTAAACGTCTTAGAAACAGAACCACCATCGGTAACTATCTTACGATCGAAATTAGCTACACTCTTATCAGATATGATAGCTGTATATGCTGTGTCTCCAAATAATGTACCACCAGAAGTAGAAGTAGAAGTTATTGCAGTTATCGAACCTTGAGCACCTAATCCAGTTAATGTAAATGTTGCATCAGCTGGTGATAATTGCAAGAATGGTAATTTTTGAATATTTTTACTAAGAGTCATCAGTTTATATCTCATGACTTTGGACTCATCAGGTATTGCTTCGACCATCGGCATATTTTCTATTGCTTGACCATAGTATAATGTTCCTTTAGAATGACTCTCATCCCATAGACCATAATCGATCTCATCATCAGCTAAAGCAAATTTTGTTATAGTAAAATCACCGGATGCTAATTTTTCTCGACCTCTTTTAGTCAATATAGCATCTACAGTAATTGAGGATTTATCTAAATATCCCATTATAATACTCCTATTTTTAATTTAAGCATCTTAGCTTATCTCTGTATATAAATATCCAAAATATAGATTTTTACCTTATTGTAAGGTCACCTCTATTCTGGATTGATCTATCTGTTGCTTGTAATATTACGGCATTAGTTTCAACAACTTCTATTGCACATTTTATGTTATGGGCATTTGTACTATCAAACAAACCATCACCTGTTACAGTAGGATCATTCACAAGATTAATGATACCTCCAATCGAACCATCAACACTACCATATTTGGTTCCACCATACCTTTGATTCTTTATAGCTGTCGGAATAAAGTCTTGTACTTGTACTGGCCCCGATCCGGTTCCCGATGTCTTCGTCGTATATTTCCTGCTGGTTACAGAATTATCATACGTAGGTATGTCTTGTGAAGCCATTGAGCCTTGTGCAATATGACCACTAATACTAGCATCAAAACTATTAGCCATATAAGAATTTGCTTTCTGAGAAAGGTCCCTATCATAAACCATATATGTTTTATTGAATGCTGGTATTGCACCCTCATATGTTCCGTTTGATAAAGCTCCTAAATCCATTGTTTCAGAATTAAACTTATAGCTAACCTTATTAGCTACCAGGTCGGACATACCATAAGTTCTATTTTCAAAAGACTCAGAAACTTTAGAGATTGTAGGTCTTTCTAGAAGATTTGGTTTAATTAATAATCCAGTATATGCTTTAGCACGACCAGGTAATAAAGATTCTACTTGTTGGAATATCGAATGATCGAAATACTTTAAAACTTTTAAGTATGCATCGAATGTTGGTGAAGTATTGTATTTTGACCAATAATGATTTCGAATATTATTCAATTCTTTATATCTTGTTCTATAGCCATCACGAGGATTACCTACGAAATCATCAAACTTAGCACCACCTATTTGATGAGATATATCAATATCAATATCATCAACAGGTGAATAATAAACTCCCAACATAGGAGAATCTATAGATGCTAACTGTATAGAATTACTCACTATCGATTGATCTCTATGAAGTTCGCCAGTTACACTTCCAGATTCAATTCTAATCTTATCCGAAATTGCTCTCGTACCTATGATCTCAGGAACTACAGTAAAGTAAGTTTCTTCTTCGTACTGCCAATCTGCAGACGTTCCGGTGAATCCATGAGCTGACCCGCTATGGACATTCCAGTGTTCACCATTAATACCATCTTTAAATATATCGACAATAGATTGGTTTGGATGACTAGAAGATATTGTTGTTCCATCAGTCAATAGAGGTGTTCTATTATCGCTTCCAAGAGGTAGTCTATATACAAGTTCAGAATAAGATCCTGTATATGTATTGCTCTCTATAGATAATGGAGATAGAACATGATTAGTAAATGCCGAGTTGCTCAATCTTGCATCATTAGCAAAGGACCAATATCTAATTTCTTGGAGACTACCAGTATACCCATCTAAAGTGAGATGAGCTGCAACAGAAGCTCCATTTTTCCATATTGGACCATAGGCGCCAGATTCTGCACCAACTATTAGAGAGGTATGATCATTACCTATAACAGAAGAAGGATACCAATGTTCTTGAGTTGCCCCAAAAGAAGAACTATACTTATGATTTACGACACCATTAGAATGGTCAGAAGCTTTCCATAGATCTAATTGGAACGTTTGTAAATTAGTACGTACATAGTCAGGTTCTGTCATACCGAACTGAATATTCCACCAATCATTATCAAAAATAGGGGCCCAAGGTGTGTATGATGATGAAACATCATTATTTGTAGAACCATACCTAATATACGACCATAACCTACCATGATTATAATAACCAGATGAAGCATTACTAGACGAAGGATGCTTTTCCATTTCTATCTGCCAATTTGCAAGTGTGCCACCATAAGCATTATACATAATAAGAGAATCTTGAGGTTTATTAGCATTGAAACGAACCTCTACTGAATTGATAGATCTAACCATATCAATTCCGAGATGATTTATAGCTGACGATGTTAAAGGACCCCAAGGAAGTTTTAGACCATTACTACCACTAAATACTAAAGACTGATTGAACTGTTCATACTTCACATATTGATTAGTAGACATATCTTTAGGTGCACCACCATATTCTCTAACTCTTAACACTGTAGGAGGAAGACCGTATGTATTAGTCAAAGCTCTGATTGATCTTTCAGTTCCCTTGGTCTTTAGAATATATGGTAAATTATTTAAAGTACGTTTCCAAACTTCTTTTGTTATATCTGCTGTTGGCATTGATGATGATACAACATATGTTTGAGTACTTCCAGAATCTGTTGTTTGGTAACTTCCCGATTCATTTGTACCTAGCTTATAAGACCAAAGATCTTCAAAGTTGTAACCATTAATACCATGCCAACCCAAAGACTTTAAAGTATCCCATATTATATCTTTGGAAATTCCAAGATCTAATTCATTACTTCTATCATGGATTTTTGTTAAATGATCTATGTAATTATATAGAGTATCATAATGCTGGCCCATCATATTCACAAACATTAGATAGTTTGCATTTTGGACATCTAATCTTATATGGTCAGGTATTGTCTTTTCTAAATTATAATCATTATCTATATCATAATCTAATGCTGCAGACTCCTGTGTAGTTAGCCAATTTGTAACTTCTGATGAGGTTGAATTGTATAAAGTATATGGTATAGCAGAATTAGATTTGGGCCATGTTGAAGCATTAAATATACCATAGGCACTAGATTCATAGGAACTAGATTCATAGTATAAGTAATCTTCATAACCATCAAAAGATGCTAAGACCTTATTCTTCTTGGCTATATAATTTAATTTGTTAGTAGCAATTGCTGAAGAGGTTGCCGATGATAGAGAATCTAATTTCAAATCGTAATACTCTACCAATTGAATCTTATATTTAAAATTAGCTAGACGTTCTTTTGCAGAACTAAAATGTATAAAATTGGAATATGTTCTATAGTCTATACCAAGGTCTGCTGACGAAGCCTTTGATCCACTAAAAATACTATTTAGCAATCTATCTTTGGTAGTAGCATCTCCCAGTAAAGAATCCCAAGATTCATATTTTGTTGAAATAGAAGCTTTGGTTGTACCGATAGGTGCAGAAAAGTTAGGACCTCTTAATATATAACTAGTACTCGGAAGAGGTTGAGCTTTTACTTTAAGTTTTATTTCTCGAGGTTCGGTTAATTGTTGTTCTAGATTACAAAGATCTCCAAGTTCAATTGGTTCTAAAGGTCTTGATAATTTTAAAATTATTGTACCAGGATGGGAAGACTTTGATACATTCCATTGTGGGAATACATCCACTCTCTGGTTTATTATTTTATAAACACCACCACCGGAAAGTACAAGAACTTTATTGACTTGACCTATGTGTTCTAAAATTAATTGTTTTGCCCTATCCCAATAACTATTATTTTTATTAATGGCTTGTAGTGTATTTCCAGATGCTAAAATCGGATCATGAACCCCGATAATTAATTCATCACGTTTTGATGAGACTTCTTTTATATAATAAGATATTGGGTTCTTATATGATACTCCAGTATTACCTTCCAAAGATCTATGAAGATGAATTTTAATATCATAATTGTTCGGTGGGAGAGTTTCAAATCTTAATAATTTATCAACATCAATTTCTAATTTAGGAATTTCATCATCTATGAAGTGACCAACAATAGGTATTGAAAGACCGTTTGGAGAAAGTTTTGAAGTAGCTATAGCATATCCACCTAGCATAACTTCATATCTGGCAATCCATGATTTATTCCATCCAGCACCCATTTCTTCTAACGTTAGAGAAGGATCTAAATACTTAGGTAGGTCTTTTACCTTTTTATTTTTATATGATGATAATACTTTCATTAATACGCCTTAAACTCTGGATCTATGATTTCCTCGAAAGGTTGTTTTTTATATACTACAGCTCTTACATCAATTGTTATAATATTCTCAGTTTCGGATAAAGTGATTATCGATGGAGCAGCATCATCAAAATTAAGAGGGTCCAGAGAATAGGTTTGCTCCCATGGTTCTTCAGTAGGCATTATTCAACCACCTTTAGAATATTTTCCAAGTCATGATATTTTACCATTCCATCTGTGCCATCCACTCTAATAATAAACTTGTATAATCTATCAGGATATAGGCCACTCAATGTTAAGTTGGCATAATTACCTACAGCGTCACAACTTATTTTTGTATATGTTGTATCAAAAGGAATTATGGTTTCACCAGTTTTAACATCAACCAAGGAATAGTATGACGAACTTGGGAAGTACTCCGAAGATATTGATGTCGTAGATGTTGTATATGTTTTAGCCGGATATTTTTCCTTGGCCTCAAATCTAAATCTTGTCGTTGTGTCTATCTTTAAAGTCTCGAAATTATTTTTTAGATAAACAAAATAATCTTTAGTAGTATCTAAAGCTGAAAGACTACCAGTTACCCATGAGTGGTCATCATAACAGATATCCAATCTAGGTCTGTAAATCGTTGAAGTGTCATTAGAAAAGAATTTTATATTTCCATATTTCTTACCGTCTGTTTCCTGCGCAAGAGTTCTTTTTATAAGAAGTCCAGGATTTGCAGATATATCCCAAGTTGAATTTATTAATCCAGTTAAATCAGCTCTAACATCCTTTATACTTTCACTATGAGTAATATGAATAGCAGAATTGGTTTCAGGACCATTTCCACCAGTCCATGTTGTAGTTCCGGTACTATAAGTCCAGCTAGCACCATCTTTGGTTATAGGGTTGTGGGTTGATTTGCCTATACCTGAATTCCATTCAGTGTCTACAGGATATCCATACTGTATGCTCGAAGGTTCTGGAGTATTCCTATCTGCCACATATAAATTCAAATAGAATTTAGCAGGATTAATTGTCAATGATTGTGAAAGATTGTACAGATCAAAGTCCATTAATATACGAGTATTATATAGTCCATGTATTGTTGAACTAGAAACTATTTTTTCTAATTCTAAGATTTCATCAAGACCTGTATTCTTCGTAGGATATTGTTGATAGCATGTTGTATCTGCTTTAGGAAAAATCGAATATATCATAATTAGTACCCAACCACTTTACCACGTATATCAGAATCAGGATATTTTATTTCAAATATGCAAGGATCTTGAGAAGGGTATATTACATTATTAGAAGTTGCAGCATCTATATTATATTCATTACCAGAATATCCAGAAGCTTCGCTTACATTATTTTTTATTTGTATATTAACCAATGCCTGAACACCATCTACTACACTAAGCTTAGCAGCAAGGTCATTTAAGAGTATTGGTTGATTGAATTGCCATGTAGACACATCAAAGTATTTCTTGATCCTATCAATGACTTTTGCTAAAACTTCTTTTCCATTAAAACTAGGCAAAACGATAATCTCAAAATCTATACCAATATTAATAACGAAACCATTTCTAATATTTATTGCATCAGTCAATAACCTATACTGACTTAAGTAAGTCTGAAGGTTTCTTTTCGTAGTATCATTTGCTATGGTCATATTGCTATTGAGATCATAGCTCAGAACATATAAATTTAAAGCTAATGGATTGGCGGTTGTTTCCGTAGAATTTGGAGCATTTCCTTGGGGTTGATCTCCCACTACATCTGTGGTTAGCAGATTGTTTACAGCATCATCTTTAGTTATATAAGCTTTAGCAAGAGATCCAAATTTGGCAGGCATAGCATAAACCCTTGCTATATAATCCTCTTTGGTTACTGCTCTATTTTGAGATGCATAGGATGCCAATGCATTTTGTCGTATCTCTTCGTTAGTCTCAAAAGATCTACCACCTGTAGCAGGTTGTTCATTAGTAACAGCTAAAGAATCTTTTACCGTTTGTAAAGTACTGGCATCTAAACCATCCTCATCAATATTAAAACTATTACTAGAGATCTTTGTTAAGTCTCCAGAAACGACATTTGATTTTATACCACCACCACTTAAATATGTAACCGTTAGATTTGAACTAGGAGCTTTACCATAAGCTCTAGTGAACATCATATTTGCAGGATCAAATGAAACATCTAATTTAGAAGTTTCACCGATTTGTAAGACATTTCCAATCGTAGATGGATTTGGCGTTATAAGCTCATCAGGATTAGAAGATATACCTGCTCCAAATAATAACTCAGTATAATTATCCTTATCTATCTTAGTGGTAAATCTTCTTGCTGTACGGCGAAGGTTTAATAGGTATGGAGTCTCATTCGTATCGGTTGAGGTTGTTGGATCATTTGAAGAATTGTTTTGAAGTTCTTCGAAAATAGTATCCTGAGCTAAGTATGGAACATTATACCATTTATTAGTATCAGCATCTATTACTGATTGTATCTGGATGATATCCTTTGCACCTAGTTTTAACTTTTGGAATTTCTTTGCCTCAGATATGGTAAAGGTTTCAGATTTAGATTCTCCTGAGACTGCTCGAACTTTTGTTTTTATCAAGTAAGCGTTAGGTTCTCCAGTAGTATCATCTAAACTATAAACAGTAACATTTGTATTCGCTGATCCTGTTTGTACAAAATTAACTTCCTCAACTGTAGTGAATTTAACATCCGAATTTGATTCAGCATCTACTGACATTCCTGTTGGTATCTTTAGAGCATAAGACATATCTGGTATTGCGTTTCCTGAACCGTCTTCAATAGCAGGTAACCATTGGTAAACACTAAGGTCGACATAAGCTGGTACGGTTGGTTTTGCTTTATATCCTAGAGAATGAGCTATATCTAAAATATTAACTCGCTCTTGAGCTTGAGATAATAAACTCTCTCTTAATTGATAGTCTGTATAATAAGAAAGCACGTCACCTACATACGAAGACATTTCAATAAACATCATACCAGGTGATGACTCATTAAAGTCATTGTAGGTATCCGGAAAGTAATTTTTAGCAAATTCTACAAGGCTATCTCGGAAGCCCGAAAAATCTTTGTTTAAATATTTTATATCTTTTTCAGCCATTTTATTCCTAAGCAAATATGGTTATACTTTGAAGATCAAAATCATTTTCAAAAATAACATAATCAATTTTTATTCTAATTTCATTACTATCAATTCTATCAGTATTAATATCAATATCTTTTATGGTCACATAAGGTAGCCATAAACCTACTTGAGATTTAATCTTAGAAATTAAATTCTTTAATAATTCTCTAGTTATATTTTCAAAAAGAAGACCTTGTACTCCAGCACCGAAAGTTGGATGGTAATATCTCTCTCCCGGATTTGTAAGAACCAAATTCTTGATATTCGCTTTAACTTGTTCTTTAGTTGTATATGTAGAATTGAATACACCACCTGACATCTTCGTAGTTCCAACTTCAGAATCTCCTTGATCGAAACTAGCTGATACGGGCGATGTGAACTTACCGGCATTTGGATGTACTAAAGGAAGACCAAGACCGATAGCTACATCAGCTTCAAAATCCAAAGGATTAAATCTGGTTTCTTTTATGGTCTGAGACATCTCTTATTTCTTTTTCATTGCTTTAACTAAACTACTATAATCTCTAGTAAACGCTTTCTGTAAGCTCTCGTCATTTTGAACTGCTGGCTGGCTTAATAGATTAGATTGAGCTCCAATTAAATTGGTAGCATTACCACCTTGCATTGCTGCGAATTGCCCTCTAGCATCTTGAGAGTTAAACTCACCCATTGACTTCCAATCACCCTGTTCTTCCGTTTGAGCTAAAACTTCTTGTAGTGTAGTTTTTTGCTCAGACTTCTCTAGTTTAGGCTGTGCAATTTCATTAATAGCTTTCTTAACAGCTTTCTTAACTTCAGACTTTACAACCTTTCTTATAACTTCTACTAACTCTTTTTTTGTCATTATCAAACCCTCTTTTTGTTCCTATATAAATATCATAGTTACTTTAAACCTGTCCAGTTTGTTGAGAGAGGAGTAGAACTAGGTGGAGTCTCAATATGGGTACCGCCGACACTACCGAAATAATCCTCAAACGCTTGGACCATTGAGGAACCAACCTTTGTAGTAATGATAGTCCGAGAAGCCCCTTCTTGTTTTAAGGCTAGACCGAAATTTTTACCTAGATTTGCATGGTCGCCAAAATTGGTTATGAAATTGCTCGTTGGTACATTCGAAGGACTAATATGATTAATCAAAAAATTCATAGTTGTATTAGTTGCCATCCATGTTGCAATAACTGCACTCATAGGTTTAAACACAGTCTTTAGTTTTGAGCCTGATAGCATAGCATTATCCGTATCCTTTAACTGTAAAAGGCCTTCCTCAATCTTATTGGCTATAACACTAGTTATATTACCCATAGTATCCATATCTGTACGATATACTAATGGTATCAGAGGGATATTACCCTTAGGATCTTGAATCTTAGACAATAGATATTCAGAGATAATTTCAGCAAAAAACCTTGCCGTTTCTTTTTCGGATTCTGGGAAGGTCTCCCCAGTAAAAGCTATCCATGGTGGTCCACCACTATAATTATAGGTCGAAGTTTCTGAATCATAATCCGAAGTTGCCCAACCTTTATGTATGAAACCATTACCCATTAACATTTTTTCCAATTTAGCCTGGAAGCTATTATAATCTATCACTACTGCTCCAACAACCCAAGTCTAGTTTCTAGTAGAGTCAATATTGCAATAGAAGCAGGATTTGGACCTGTTGGCCCTACACCAGTTGTGAATGGTGATCCACCTTCTGCTTGAGATTTCATTTCAGCAATAAGCTCTTTAAAAATATCCATCAATTCATTAAAGTCTGTTTTCCAATCCGGAGTAGTTATATATACACCAGTCTTACCAGCGATAATAACACCATCGGCTTTTGAATTCAAAACTACCCTATCTGAATTTAAAACAATCTGACCTGCACTATACTGATTGATCGATTGCAACGAGGGGTGCACCTTATTCGATATAGATAAGTCTATGGATTGTGCAGAAGATAATACTATAGTTGAAGCATCATCATCTATTGCTTCTAGGTATGGGTCCGGAAATTCGCTTGCATGACCATTCGATATTACAATCAAAGGATCACCATCGTTGCCATCTTTATTCCAGAACGATTTTTTAGACGAACCATTAGAAGTGTTTGTAAATCTAATACCATGGCCCCATCGACCCTGAATCAATTTATCACCTTCAAATGCTATTAAGTTAGATTTGGCTATTTCAGGAATATAATCTCCGAGACCATCGACCTTGTCTGTATTTTGATTTCCAGTATAAGTTACAAGATTACTCTGAGCTATAGGTTTTGAAAAGCCCTTTATAGCATTATTAGTAGCATTTCCCATAGTAGAGACGATACTAATATAATAATACTCAACGGACTTCTTTGACTTAACTATATTTCTATTTGGTGCTTGAACTAACATGACAACTTCACCAATGACAGGTACATGAATATCATTCATGTTCAGCGGTGCGTACCAAGTTAGATCCTCAGATGCTTTACCTCTTTCAGTATCCAGCAGTCTAGCTTTGATACTACCAATATTTATATTTCCGGGTGGGTTGAATGATGGGTCATCAGAATCTAACAGCACTTGAACAACCTCTGCGAAAGTTATTGTCGGATGATTTATAGGTGATGCACCGGTTATAGATGCTCGATTTGATGAAAAGACTTTAGCCATTTTTTTCTCGATCTTCCAATTCTTGAGCTGCTTGGATTAATTGTTTCTTTTCGTCCTCTGTTAATAGAGATCCATTACCTTCGGTTGATACCGATCTGGCCATAGCCCTCTGGACGATTGAAGCCATTTTTACTAGGTGGTCATCATTCTTAACAGAAACATCTAAATATTCAGCTATCAAAGGAACTATTATTGTTGCATCACCTAGATTCTTTATCATAGGTTGCAGATCTCTTATCAAGCCATTAATTTGATTTTCTTTCTTTTTAGAATTTGTGTATATATCAGATAGTAAATCTGAAAAGGTCTTACCCTTAAAAATCTCATGATCGTTATTCATATAAAACTCTCCTATGTATAAATATATATACTACAAAAAAAATGCCCCGACTTAAAGCCAGGGCACTTAAAAAAAACTAATTATATAAACCAATTATTTTTTGCCGGTGAAAAATGATACTAGTAAAACTAATACCACGATACCTACAAATCCACCTTCGCCAATGCGAGAGATTAAATTTGAAAGGTTAGCTACAACATCGATACCGAATACTGCACCACCAGTCAATACATACCATAAGATTGATACAGGGATCATAGCCATAAAAATAGCCATTAGTCCACTGAAAAAACCTGTTACATACTTAATTACTGATTCCATCTGATTTTCCTCAAATACAATTTAATTTTAGGGCAATATTACCCAATAGGAAGCTCGCTTAAAAATTAGAATCTAAACCCGAAGCCTATTCCTAGGTTCGTGGTTTGATCTCCTGTATTATAAACGATTTTTGGGTCTACATATACATTGCTGCGTAGTGTAAACATTTTTCCGAATCCAAGGCGCATGTCCTCGGTATCCAAATTTAAGTTAGATTCTAGGTATGCAAAATAACCTTTTACAAAGTATCTTGCATTCACATCTACATTTAGGGTTTCACCGGTTACTTGATCTAATGATGCTCCGATTACTAAATTATTAGTAACACTGTATCCGATAGTTGGGCTTACTGACCATTCAGTCCAAGCAACGTTAGAAACGTCACCAGTACCTATGTACCAATCGCCTTTTGTCTGTGCTTGTGATGCCATCATAGACATACAAGCTAATGTAATTGTTAAAATTAACTTTCTCATAAAATTTCTCCTCTTGTTTAATTATGCCAATATTGGCTTTTGCTAAGGAGCTTCCTAATTCGAAACCTACTGAATCTTTCCATCTTCGAAAAGAATGAAAAGTTTTCTATATTCAGATTTGATCTCATTTACAACCTTCGTGATATACTGAGTCTTCGTCCCAGTCATTTCCCGAATCATAATATAAAGTGCTTTTTTATTATAATTCTCGATGTTCTCACGATTTTTAAAAAGTTCTAAAACTGCATAAGCAATTCTTCGATCTCTCTCACTTCTATATACTTCTTCAATTTTATTATCATAATAATCTATAAACCTATCCATGAAAGAATTGACCATTTGGAGATTACCAGATCTCACAATTTCATTCATAACATTTCTTTGATTATCAAT
>Ga0209815_1000578_pt1 | contig 27041 bp, 32 predicted proteins | sample CoawatmetaG00DNA_FD_187507 | JGI IMG/M metagenome (GOLD analysis project Ga0209815, IMG submission 187507) | Marine microbial communities from the West Antarctic Peninsula - Coastal water metaG002-DNA (SPAdes) (version 2) | ecosystem: Environmental > Aquatic > Marine > Coastal ...
GACAGACGCTGATTTTAACACGATAGTGGGAAGAGGGGCATTAACCACTGACACAAAAGGTAACAAGTCAACTGCTATTGGTACTCAAGCACTAGCAAGTCAAAACTTTACATCCTCTACTGATACTCACAACACTGCTGTTGGTTTTGAAGCAGGTAACGCAGTCACCACAGGCATACAAAACACCCTCATAGGTTCACAGGCTGGCGATGCTCTTACTGATGCTGATGGTAACACAGCAGTTGGCTGGTTGTCATTAAGCACTGATACTTTAGGTAGTGCGTCAACTGCTATTGGTAGGGCGGCTTTAGCTAATCAAAGAACTTCTTCAGCGGAAGATAAATTTAATACAGCAGTAGGATATAACGCAGGGCTAGAAGTAACCACAGGTCTTCGCAACACCCTAATAGGTGGTCTGTCAGGTGATGCTACGACAACAGGCGGGGACAACACATTAGTCGGTTTTAGAGCAGGGACAGCAAATACAACTGGCTCTGAAAACACCGCAATAGGCTCAGATTCCTTCTTTGCTAATACCACAGGTGGTAACAATATAGTTGTAGGTGTAGGGGCGTTAAACGCTAACACCACTGGAAATAATAACTCGGCCGTAGGTCATTCCGCTTTATTATCAAATACGACAGCAGCCAACAACACAGCGGTTGGTTTTGAGTCTTTAAAGACTAATACGACAGGCCATAGCAACACAACGATGGGTAGCCAAGCAGGTGATGCAATTACGACAGGAAGCTTCAACAATGCGTTTGGTATAAATGCTTTAGGAGCAACTACAACAGGTATTTCTAATGTGGCAATTGGTGGAGGTGTGTTACTTGCAAACACTACAGGCGGAAGTAACACAGCAGTTGGAAACTCTGCCTTAGAAGCTAGTACTACCGCTTCTAATAATACCGTAGTTGGTAGAAGTGCAGGAGCATCAATAACCACAGGCGCTGGAAACGTTTTTATCGGACACGAAGTTGGACAAAACTCTGTTTCAGTTACCACTGGAGCTGACAATATTGCAATTGGTTTTCACGCAAGATTGAACGCCGTAGACGCCGCCAATCAAATGGTTATGGGTAAGCAAGTAACTTGTCAGGGAAACAATGAGTTTACTTTTGGTAATGGTGCAACGGACAGCAATATTGCTTTTGGTGCTACAAGTATCTCTGCTCCCTCTGATGAAAGATACAAAGAAGAAATTACCACATCTACAGCAGGTTTATCTTTTATAAAAGATTTACGTCCTGTTACCTTTAAGTGGAAAAAAGCAAAAGACGTTCCTGTTGGTCACGATGCTTACATTGCAGATGGTGAAGAGGGTTGCAACGATAGGGTAATGTTAAGTAACGGAGAAACTAATCATGGCTTTATTGCTCAAGAAGTAAAGGCCGCTATAGATAATCACTCTGAGTTAAAAGATGGTTTCGGTATGTGGGTGGTTGATCAAAGAGATACAACAAATGGAAGACAGAGAGTAGCAGATGGTGCGTTAGTGCCAATGCTAGTCAAAGCATTACAAGAATTATCAACATCATTAGATACGGCACTAGCTCGTATAGCAACACTAGAAGGATAAAGAATATGACAGACAGAACAGCAGCACAATTAGCACAAGACTTCACAGCAATGGGTCACTCTATTGCACTCATCACAGACGTTATTGCAGGCAATGCAATGGCAAGTGACTTAGCGGCAGATCGCCAAGGTTGTGTTGATCGTAACACACAGCATCTTGAGCTAATGAAAGCTAAATCAGACTGGGGTAGTGAGTCTATGACTGCTACTACAAATGCAATCACAGCAGGGAACGGATACACCGCTTCCTAAATTAACTTAACTGTCGAGGAGTAATTCAATGCCTCTAACCAAACTTCAATTCAAGCCCGGTATTAACCGAGAAACCACGTCCTACAGTAATGAGGGCGGGTGGTTTGATATGGATAAGGTTAGGTTTCGTTTTGGCTTTCCTGAGAAGATTGGTGGTTGGGTAAGAAACTCAAACAACAACTTCTTGGGAACGTGCCGAGCGTTACATCCATGGGTTGCTCTAGACGGCACACAATATGTTGGAGTAGGCACACATCTAAAGTATTATATACTAGAGGGGGGTGGGTTTTATGACATTACACCTATTCGTGTAACTACTGCTGCAGGTGCTGTAACATTTACGGCAGGTGCAGATACTCTTGATGGAGCAATTGTTTCTACAGATGTCTCTATAGTTTTAACAAGCGTTACTGATTTTCCTACGGCTGGTCTAATAAAGATTGGCACCGAAGAAATAACCTATGCTGCTATATCAAGCAAAACATTAACTGGTTGCCTTAGAGGACAAAATGGAACTACTGCTGCAAACCATGCCGATAATGTGGCTGTTACTTGCGCTACCATTATAGTTACTGACGAGGATCACAGTGCCTTAGACAACGACTTTGTGACTTTCACAGATTCTGCTTCACTTGGCGGGGTTATCACTGCCGCCGTATTAAACCAAGAATACCAAATAACGACAATTATAGATGACGATAATTATTTAATTAATGCTCGAACTGTGTCTACCATACCTTCAATAACTACTACAAACGGCCTTGAGCCTACCCCTGTTTTTGCAAATACATCAGACAGTAACGATGGTGGTACTGCGTGTGTTGGTGCCTACCAACTAAACACTGGACTAGACACAACAATAACGGGCAACGGTTGGAATGCTGGAGGCTGGAGCCGAGGAACTTGGAACTCGTCCACCGATCTTTCAGTTGATGGTCAAACGCTTCGTATATGGAGCCACGATAATTTTGGTGAGGACTTATTAATAAACCCAAGGGATGAGGGCGTTTATTACTGGGATAAAACCAACGGTACTGGAGTGCGCGCAGTTACATTAGCTTCTTTGCCCAACCCAGCGGCTACTCCTACTTCGGCTAAAATAGTTCTGGTGTCTGATAAAGACAGGCATGTTGTGGCTTTTGGTTGCAACCCAGAAGGATCTGTAACACAGGATCCTTTACTTGTTAGGTTTAGTAGTCAAGCGAATCCGTCTAATTGGTCGGCTCAAGCCACTAATACTGCGGGTGATTTAAGTATTGGATCAGGGTCTGAAATTATTGCGGCTATAGAAACTAAACAACAAATATTAGTTTTTACTGATGTATCACTACACGCCATGCAATTCTTAGGCCCACCGTTTACGTTTGGTATAAATGTTGTATCAGAAAATATTACAATTGCTGGTCCCCTATCCGCGATTAACGTAGAGGATACTGTGTATTGGATGGGCCGAAACGAGTTTTATGCTTATGCTGGTCAAGTTCAACGCCTACCATGCACTGTACGGGACTATGTTTTTAACGACATTAATGGTTCACAGTTTGAAAAGATAACAGCCGGATCGAACACAGCCTTTGGTGAAATTTGGTGGTTCTATCCATCATCTACAAGTCAAGAGAATGATCGGTATGTATCATACAACTATATGGAGAACGTCTGGTCATACGGATTACTAGCTCGAACAGCTTGGTTAGATCGAGGGATTACAAATCTGCCTTTAGTTGCATCTACAGATCATTATTTGTACAGTCACGAGACAGGGTTTGATGATGGAAGCACTACACCACCAACAGCCATAGCTTCTTTTATTCAAAGTAGTCAGATTGATATAGGTGATGGGGAGGAGTTCTTTTTTATGAATCGGATGATACCAGATTTAACCTTTAGAAACTCAACAGCAGATTCTCCTTCAGCAACAATTACACTCTCTGCTAGGAACTTCCCTGGTGGTTTGTATCTACAGTCACAAGCTAAGTCTGTTACACGCACATCTACCACTCCAATTGAGCAGTGGACTGAACAAGTTAACTTGCGGTTGCGTGGTAGAGCTTTTGCATTAAAATTAGAGTCTACAGGCGTGGGTGTCGGTTGGCGATTAGGTACGCCTAGGGTTGATATCCGAAGCGATGGGCGTAGATAATGTCTCGTAATCTGATTAAACCATTTTTTGCGAGACCCCCTGACGAATACGACCAGAAGTACATGTCAGACGTAGTACAATCTTTTGCTCTTTATTTAGAGCAGATGCAGAACCCAGGGGAAGGTCGTAACACACGTCTTACCCTTACAGACCTACCTATAAGTGACCAAGGATTAGAGGTCGGAGCATTGTTTGCGTATCGAGACGCAGCGGGAATGACTGGTGTTGTAAAGATAACAACAGCAGATCAGGTTAATTTACCAAGCATCACAAGTACGGGTGGTGTAGGAGCAGTTACGGTAGTCATATCATGACTAGAACTTTTAAAGCACTTCTGCTATTATAAGAAGTAATTAACAACAGGTGACGAACTATGGGATTAATGAGTAGCTTAGGTGGCCTAGTTGGATTTGCCATGGGCGGACCAGCAGGAGCCGCAGTTGGAGCAGGTGTTGGAACTGGTATTGAGGGTGGAGACTTAAAAGATGCTTTTAAGTCCGCGGCTATGGGATTTGTAGGCGGCGGTGCTGGTAATGCTATGAGTGGTTTTATGCAAGGTGGTGGTGGCGGCGGCGGAAATCCTCTTGCTCAATTATTATCGGGCGGTGGAAACCAAGGTGGAGACCAAGGTATTGGTGCCATCATGAAAGCTTTAGGTGCTAGTGGACAAGGTAGTGGCGGAACAGGTGGGGGTTTACCAATGGGTGGCGGCGGTGGCGGCGGCGGTATTGGTAGTCTATTAAATAACCCAACAATGATGGCGTCTTTACTGAGAGCCACCGAACCACGCAGTATTAAGATGACTTCTGACCTACAGGATGCTCAGTTAGCTACTGGAGAACGTAACCCTAGTTTCCGTGGTGTGCAAGCAATGGACATTCGTAAAAGAAACCCTGCTAGATTTACTCAGCGGCCAACATACGCACAAGGCGGATTGATCGAGGGCCCCGGGACTGGGACAAGTGATTCAATACCAGGCTCTATTATGCAAAACGGACAGCCCGTAGAACAGATCCGTGTTGCAAACAATGAGTTTATACTAAGAGAAAAAGACGTAGAGCAGATCGGTAATGGCGATCGGGATCTCGGGGCCGCAAAGTTATACGCTATGCAGCGCCGATTTGATAAAGGAGGACGTGCATAATGTCAGATGGATCAAACACAGGTAATGACCAAACAATTCTTAATCAGTCCCAGACACTTCTTCCGGGCTATCAAGAAGAATATCTAAAGAATCTTTTAGCAAACGTCTATCAAGTTGAGTACGATCAAGATGGCAACGCTCTTCTGGACTCTAATGGTCAGCCGATCGTTAGTGGTTTAGCTTCGGACTCTCCTTTGACCGGTACTCCGGTACTAGATGACGCTGGAAACCCTGTATTCGAAAAAAATCCGGATGGTACAGACAGGTTAGACTTCCGTGGAAACCCTATCCCGCAAGTAGATGGTGGTGTTATACGACCAGATATTGCAGGCTTTACAGGAAACCAAGCAGAAGCAATTCGGTTAGCTGAAACAGGGGTTGGTTCTTTTCAACCATATATGGACGATGCAAATACTACGTTGCAATCTGCTGCAGGAAGAGCTGGTTTAGCACAGCAAGCATTTAATAGAGGCACAGACGCTGTTGATCCAACTACTGGATCATATGATGCAGGTGCGTACTCTCAATATTATGATCCGTTTACACAAAATGTTATTGGTCAAACATCTGGTGATGTAGCTAATGCTAGCACAGCTCTAGGTACTGCGGCTCAGGATAGTGTAAATGCAGGGCAGTTTGGACTGGGGTCCGCGGTCCAAGGTCAACAGATGCTTGGCGATACTACAGACAGGTTTGCCGGTGAGGGTGTTGGTTCGTTTATGAATCAGTACGAAGATCAAGCGGTACAACAAGCACTCGCGGACATTTCTCGCAGTGGTCAGATGCAACAAGCACAACTTGGTGCCAATGCTGTAGGCGCTGGCGCGTTTGGCGGGGCTCGTCAGGGCATCCAAGAAAGTGAATTAGCTAGAAATATACTAGAACAACAAGGTCGAACTGCGGCAGGAATGCGGCAGGCTGGTTATGAAAGTGCTGCGCAACGCGCACAAGCTGCTTTTGAAGCTGAACAATCACGGGGGCAGAGTGCGGCACAGCTCACTGGTCAGTTAGGTCAGGCGGGTGCGTCTAGTGCTATGTCCGGTAATCAAATGGGTATGGCCGGCGCTCAAGGTCAAGCAGACCTTTCTATGAACCTTGCTGGTTTGCGTAATCAAGGATTTGGTTCCTCACAAGAACTTAGCCAGAACGCTTTTCAAAATCAAATGGCTCGAGGTCAAAATGCAGGTCAGATATTCTCGTCTCTTGGTAGTGGGATCGGGGCTCTTGGTACTGCGGAAGCTGGTGTTGGTACACGTCAAGCGGCAATGGGCGAAGCAATGCAAGGCGCAGAACAACGTGATGTTAATTCCTTGTTTAACATTGGTTCTTTGGAGCAAGGTCAACAACAGGCTGAATACGACGTACAACGTGCAGGTCAAATAGAAGAAGCATATGAGCCGTTCCAACGAATGTCTTATATGTCAGATATCTTCCGAGGTGTTCCATCTAATCAAGGGTCTCTTACTACTAGCAGCGCCCCCGCTCCAAGTCCTGTCTCCGGTATTATGGGCAACGCAATAGGAATGCAAAATTATAACAACGCAAATGGCGGGCAAGGTATCTTGTCAGGTCTAGGTTAAGGGTTAACACATGGAAAATAGAGTAGCTAACCGAAGTTTGTTTAAGAATAAGAGCGGAGCTAGAGATAAGCTTCGCAGTCTTGGTGGTATTATGGCGTCGAGCCAACCTTTGTTGGACGAAGCTTACAAATCTATTGACGCCCCTGTTAATCAAATGACAGGAATGTCATCTCCTACTATGGGTTCACCTATGCCACCTATGCAAATGCGTCCTCCCATGCCCATGCAAATGCGTCCTCCCATGCCCATGCAAACACCTCCTCCCATGCCCCAGCAAACAGCTCCTCCCATGCCAGTAGCTCCGGCGCCAGTAGCTCCGGCGCCAGTAGCTCCGGCTCCGGCTCAAGCTCAAGCTCCATCACTTAATCCTTTTGCACAGGGCGGCGGACTTGGGTATGCACAGGGCGGTGTTGTTACAGATAGTAGAGGCGATGCTGTTAGAGATAGTTTTGGTAACCCTGTTCGCACAGCGCGTCTTGACATGGATCAAAAAGCGGGTGAGCTAAAACTTTCAGACATGACATCTAAACAAGCGGCAAGTCTTGGTGAAGATACAATAAGTGGAAAGCTCCCGTTTACCTCTCCATTTACACAAGATAACGTAGGCGACAAAGCGCCTGAGTTAACTGCGGGATTACAAGAGATTGGTGCAATGATGCGTGACCCTGACATGCCATCAGAAGACAAAGCTCGAATGCTTGCGGCATACACTGGCGGAAACCCTAAAGCCAAAGACATGAATAAAGAAATGAGAAAGGTAGCCAAACAAACATTTGGTAAAGAACTTAACTCAAACCAAAAGATAGACGCGTTAAACAAATCAATTACTGGTTTTGCTATTGCCTCGGGCACAAGTCCACGGGCCTCTGTTAACTTTGCAAAAGGCATGCAAGTTGGTATGCTACAAATGAAAGCAACTGAGGAAAAAAGAATAGCCGCTACATCGGGTGCCGCTGGTGGTGAGAAGTCTCGTCAAGAGTACCGTTACAATGCTGTATTTTCTGATGCGTTTAAATCTGCCTTGGAAGAAAAACCTGGTGATCAGCAAAATGCGTTGCGAGTAGCCACTGAGCTAGCAAGAGGCGCGGCGCCATTAGCACCATCCGCTCAAGGCGGTGGTGGGTCTGTAACAGAAGGTTCAAATTTAAACGCCGAACAACAAGCATTGGTGGCGCAGGCAAAAGAAGCCATTTCTGCTGGAAAAGATCCCGCGGCTGTTCGACAGTCCCTTGAAAAAATGGGTATACCATCAGGAGTAGTTTAATGGCTGACAATCCTTTTATGGATCTACCCGACGCGCCGAAACAACAAACATCAAGCAATCCTTTTATGGATTTAGATGATGCGGAAGGAGAAACGGGGCGAAATCGTGAGCAGTTTCTTGAAGGCACAGCTATTCGTGAACTCGGTGAGGGTATTGTATCTGGTGGTTTAGGTGCTGTTGAAGGTGTTGCAGGTCTTGTTGCTATGCTTCCAGACGCAATTGCTGGAACGGATTACGGAGACAAAGTAACAAATGCGGCGGAAGCTACTCGTGATGCCTTGGGGTTAGACCCAGAAGGCATTATTGGAAAAGGCGCAGAAATTATTACGCAGTTTGTTGTCCCTGGTGGCATTGCGGCGAAGGCGGCGAAGGGTGCCGTTATGGCGGGTCGTGCGGCTAAAGGATTATCTAAAACACCTTTGACTAAAGCAGAACGATTTACTTTAGCCTCCAAAGAGCTTGCGGCTGCTGGCCTTGCCGACGCTGCAGTATCAACAGATGATATGACTACGATCGGTGATTGGGTGGATGCAGGTCCTACTCAAACAACTGATTTAATTGGTTTGAGCAACAGAGAGAAAGCATTAGCTCGTTTTGGCAACAGGTTAAAGATTGGTGCAGAAGCTACAGGAATTGGAGCAGTAGCACAGGCAGGCCTTGGTCTTGCTGGTAAAACAATTGGTGATGCAAAGATAACTAAGATCACAGCCAAGGCTACCCGCGACAAGATAGATCAAGCAACAAGAAGTATTGATAACTTAATAGAGCGCAGGATGTTAGCCAAACCAAATAGCGCGGAAGAACTTTCTACAAATCAAGCACGATTAGCTGACGCGATAACATTTTCTCGTTACCGTGGTAGTCTTCCTAGTCAGGTAGCTGAAAAGCGCCTGTTGATGGATGGTGTAATACAAAAGCAAGTTAAACAAGCCGACCGGATACTTAAAGATTTAGATTTAGAGATAGATAGCGTATTAAAAAAGATGCCCGAGGGTGAAGGTAACCTAGATAAAGTTGGCTTCATGAATAAAATTGAAAGCTATTTAACTGAATCTAATCCAAAAGTGCAAGATCGTGTCTTGAGTGAGATGCCAAAAGGTATTCGTCAAAATGCGTTGCGTATGCGTACTCACATTAAAACTCTTAGTAAAGATGTGTTAGATAGTAATTATTTAAAAGAAAAAAAGTACACGGTAGATGGTTTAAATGTCAAGGATGTTGTTGATAAGAACATCAACAGCTACCTTCGCCGTCGATATCAAATCTTTGAGGACGCCAAGTACGTTCCAACAGACGAATCAATAAAGAATGCAGACTCATTCTTTAGGAGAAACAAAAGTTCTGTAGAAAAAGAACTTACTGAAGCTGCTCGTAAAGATGTAAGTGGCGTATTTTCTGATGATTTTCTAGCTAAGAATGGTTTGTCCAAGGTTGTTGACGACACAGGAAAATTTAAAATACAGGTTGGAAACAAAGTTACTGCTGATTCCGGACGTTTAGCTCGGGAAAACTTTCTTGAGCGTTATTCAATTCAATCTAGCGTAAAGTCTGGGGCCGGACGTGTAGCATCTGATAGATTAGACACCGGTATGTTTCTCACACGAAAGAAGATTGCACCTGAGTTGCAGGACTTGCTTGGTATAGTTAAAGATCCTCGTCAAGCGTACCTCAGTACTGTTGCAGATCTTGCACAGTTTAGTGCGGTAGATGATTACTTTGGAACAGTTGCTAAACTTGCAAACCAAAACTCTGGTATAGGTAAGTTCTTTAAAAGCAACAAGGATTTAACTCTTGATCAACAACAAGGTTTGTTAGCCAAAGGGTTTGTTCAACTTGGTGGTAAAAATGGTAAGCCTAGCGGACTAGGTAAAGTAGACCCGCAAGGTCAAATACTTCAAACAGACTCTGTAAACAAATTTATAAATAATCAAGACTCTGGCTGGGGAGAGTTAGATGGTTACTTTGTTCCAAAAGGAATATACAACGACCTAACTAATCATGTTATGGCAGACGACACGATGAAATATGGTAGAGCTATTTTAAACAGTTTGTTAAAAGCTAAAGGAGTTTCTCAGTACGCTAAAACGGTGCTATCTCCAATCACTCAGGTGCGTAATTTTACAACAGCAGCAATGTTTGCAACGGCTAATGGCAACATGCCTGTCTTTGGGCGGGGTGGAAGTTTAAAAGATTCATGGAAAGCTGTTCATGCAAACATTACGAACAAAGGTGATAAAGCTATATTTGATGACTTGAATGATGCGTATGACCGTGGAGTAATGGCAACCAATGCAGAGTTGCGAGAGATACAAGACACACTAAGCAAGGGCCTTGACCTTGGTGGTAAAGAACCAACTAACTTTGTAGAAGCCACTGTTGGAAGCACTAAGGTTGGACGCAAGGTAATAGATTCAAATCTTGGCGGTAAAATTGCTAAGGGTGCTAAGTTAATGGAGAATGTTTACCAAGGCTCAGACGATTATTGGAAGTACTTTAGTTATAACGCCGAGCAATCTCAAATTAAAAAAATGCTTGATGGTGCAACACCTCAAGAGAAGGTTGCGTACTTAACAAAGAATGGTACCGACGCGGGTTCTCAAGGTAGTGTTGGTTCTAAGATGTTAAGAAACGACAAGATACGGAGGGGCGAGATTGATGACAACATGATTGAAGACTTAATTAAAGATCGTGCCGCACAGATCGTTCGTGACACCGTTCCAAACTACAACAAAGGTGCTTCAGATCTTATTAAGTTTGGCCGTAAACTTCCTGTAGGTAACTTTATAACCTTCCCCGCTGAGATGTTTCGTACAAGTTTTAATATTGTAAAGCAGGGTCTTGATGACATGTCTTCGCCCATCAAAGCTGTGCAAGCTAGAGGCAGAAATAGATTACTTGGTTTTGGAGCTACAACAATGGTTGCTCCATCGGCGGTAACAACTGCCGCGTATGCTGTGACAGGCGTAAGTAAAGAAGAAATGGAATCATACCAAAGATCTTTCGCAGCACCTTGGGAGAAAGGCGCTATATTAGTTCCAACTGGAAGATCCGAAGACGGCAAGATTTCATACATAAATTATAGCACATCAAATCCTTATGACGTAGTATCTAGGTTTGCTACTAGAGCTTTAAATGAAGCTGATGAAGCAATTAAACAAGGCAAAAACCCAGGAGAAACATTTACTGGAGTCATAGGCAACACACTTACAGAATTTTTTCAACCATTTTTATCTGAAGCTATGCTTTCAGAAGCTGTAACAGACGTTATTTTTAGGGGTGGTAAAACATCTTCGGGTGCCGAAGTTTATAACCCTCAAGATTCGGCCGGAACTATAGGGTCGAAAGTTATAATGCATGTTGCAGACACTATGATACCAGGCATTGTACCTTTTAATGTTTCGGGCGGTAAGCTAGAGCCAAGCCGGTTCTTACGAGGTGTTATGCCTGGAGAAAGTTTGGTAAAATACAAAGATAAGATGGGTCGTGAGCGTACATTTGTTGGAGAAATGGCTCGTCAGATGACGGGCGTTACACCATTAGAGTTTGATCCTAAAAGAGGTGCAGAGTATGGCGGTTTCCGCATGCAGCGGGCACAGACAGACGCAAAAAGAAAATTTAATAAAGTTGTTGACGATGAAAATGGAGATGCTTCAACATTGTACAACGCTTTTAAAGAAGCTAATGAGGCTAAGTTGCGCGTGGACCGTGAGTATTACCAGATGGTCGAGGACCTTAGAACCATGGGGATGAAAGACTCTCAAATTCGCAAGGTGTTTAAAAAAGAAGGTATTGGTGGCATCAAAGGAATTATGCGCGGTGAGTTTGAACCGTTTAAGATGTCAGATAAAAACAGGAAAGACATGCAGAAGGCTGGCATCTATGAGTTCTATCCTCGGGAACGTATCAATGATCTACGGTTACAAATGCGTCGTATACCTTTAGCTCCAGATGATGGACCGAACCTTGCTCGAACACGAGATGCTTACGCCCCACCAACGGAAGAACCTATTGGTCCAGCTTCTAATCCGTTCATGTCACTTCCTAATAATCCGTTCATGTCTCTCCCGGATAAACAATCATCTGTTCCTAGACCGAACCTCGCGCCAATCACTCAGGCACAAGATAATCCGTTCATGTCTCTTCCATCCTTAGCGGGTGGAGATCCTAACACACAGGAGATTGCTAGGCGGTTAGGTCAAGCCTAAAAAGTACTAACTTCTACCTTAACACCACCGCCACCCAACAATTGAACAAGGTCATTGGCCTTGTCCTCTACCTCTTCTAGTATGTTGTCATCATCTAGCATGCTTGCCAACTGAATGGACAGGTTAATCACATCCATCAAGGCATCAACCTGCATAGGATGCATTTGATTTAAACCTAAACTTTTAAACTTTTCTATCTTCATTCAATCTCTCCCCAATTATCTTTGAGTTCTTGATCTATCTTTGAAGGGACTTTCAGAGGCACACCTGTTTCCATGATCTCTTTGATCTGGGCGGCTTGCTCGTCACTTTCTATACTGAAGCATAACTCATCATGCACCGTCAGCATAGGGGTAATCCCCGCATTGTAGCAGTCTAACATTGCCTGCTTTGTTTGATCAGCAGAAGACCCTTGAATCAGCCTGTTCAAAGCCTTGTATGTAAAGGCTCGGCGCAGTTGTCCCATGCCGCCATATGTTTTTTCTGCCTCCACTATATTCAAAGGTTTGTTGTACCCAAATGTTGATGGCTCCCACATATCGAAGCGACATAGGCGACCAAGAAGTGTGCGTATCTGCCCGTTCTTACCCGCCTGTTTACTTGCTATGTCTGCCAATTGCTTAACAAACGGGACCTTCTCTCGGTGTTCGCGGATGATTGTCTTAGCTTCGCCTGATGTAATTGCCATTTCATTCGCCAGTTTATCTACGCCCATGCCATACATGATACCTAGGTTAACTGTCTTGGCTTGCTTGCGGGTAATGCCTGCGATGTCTGCAACTATCTGGTGTAGGTCCACGTCTCCAGTGTTAAACTCTTCAACAATGGTTTGGAGTACAGGGTCTTGCATGTGTATAGGCATGGATGCTGCAAAGTGAACCAACATCCTTGGCTCTTGGCTTGAGTAATCAAATGATCCCCACTTAGTTCCCTCTTCCGGTATAAACAAACCTCGGATTAATTTCTTAATCTCTGGTTGCCTGGCAGGAATTTGCTGTAAATTAGGGTTGCTAGAAGAAAATCTACCAGTGACTGTTCCCCCCTCGTCTCGACGAGTAGAGTGTAGCTCCGTGTGTATGCGTCCATTGTGTTCATGCTTCAAGATGCTGTCAATAAAAGTACTGTCAGCCTTGTCAAACTCACGAAGCTTTACTAAAGACTGGCATGCCTCATGGGGATGGCTGTTTAGAAAAGCCTTTGTGAACGACGCTGATCCAGACTCGGTCCTTGGATAATCCAACCCTAGCTTTTCAAACATCTTAGTTATTGATGCACCCGCCCATATGTCCACGTCTACACCTGCACTCTTGCGTATTTCCTGCCGCAACTCTGAGGTTCTTTTATGAATAAGCTTCTTGTTTCGATCAGCCTTTTCCAAGTCTACCCTCACACCCTTGGATCTCATGTCCAACAAGCACGGTATTAACCCAGTCTCTAGCTCCCACACAGACCATAAGTCCTGCTTCTGTAGCTCTATCCTTAATGCGTCCCAAAGTTTTAACGTAGCTACCGCATCCTGTTCTGCGTAAGCTCCAACATACTTCGGTGGTAGCTTGTACATCTCAGACTTTGCATTGATCCCCCACTCCTTTGCCGCGGCTTGTAGGAGCTTCTCATCCTTTCTCAAAGACACGTAGTCCCGAGCCATAGCATCGAGGCCAAAGGACCATCGGTTTTCATCAATCAAAGCACCCGTAATCATGGTATCTATGATGCGCCCCTGCACTTCTACCCCTTCCGCCCTCATCCAACCCGCATCGTATGTTGCATTGTGCATAATCTTATCTACGTTTGGTGTAGACATCTGCGCTTTTAGCCATCGCATCGTCATGGCGGGGTCCATGTTGTGACCATTCTGGTGACGAATAGGAAAGTAACCTTTGTAATCTCCTGCTGCTACAGCAACACCAATGATGTGACCGTTATTTGTAGCCCAACCTGGCCCATGTGTTGTAAGATTTGGGTCCTTAGTCTCAAGGTCAATCGCTATTCGTTTATAGCCAGTAAGATCAGGGAACTCTGATGGTATATTCCAATCCTTATCAACCAGCTCCATCTCTGAGCGTATCATAAAGTCTTTATCTTTGTTGCCAGTAAATAGAGCGCCCTGACTCATAGTAATCCTCCAGTTTTAAGCTTCGAAAGTAGTGTGTCCATTTTAAATGGATCACTAGCTTGGTTTGAAAACTCCCCACCCAACCCAACGTAACCCGCCTTGTCTACCCATGAGTCCTCATGGTCTATTGTATTCAATAGCCGGCTTGTCTTTAACCAGTCCATCATTAGAACTATATGTTGTTCGGTCAGTTCACCATGGCTTTTGATTGCCGCTGCAACAATAATGTTCCAACCTTGAGCAATGCGTGTATGGTTATCGAATGCATCACCGTAGTCATTGGCCCGTTGACCACTGATTAGTTCTTTAGCTTTGTCTAGTATCTCATCACGTTTCATAATTCGTACCTATACCTTTTGTCTGTGTCTAAAATGTGTAGTGTTTTCTTTGCTCTCGTCACCCCTACATAGAAGGCTCTATGCTCATCATCGGGGTACTTAGACTCTGTGCATGCCCTAGTTGAGGCTAGGAAGACTAAACAATTATCATCCTCTCCACCCTTCATCGCATGAAATGTTGACAGCTTAATCCTTGGCGGCTCGGTGATCGATTCACCTCTACGTTCGATTGCTTGTACATACATCTTGTCATCGTCACCTAGGCGCACAACATCCATTGCATCCCGTGTTCTTTCGCACTCCAAACCATAATCTTTGTATAGTATGTCGATACCTAAACTCCCTGTAGGATCAGCTGCATCTAATAGATTGCCCGCACCACGTCGAACAACTCGATGGTCGCCCTGCTTGGGTACAACTTGGTACATCTTTTTAATTCGATCAACAGAAACCGTGGCCCCCAACTGTAATTCTCTCCATGTTTCGATAGCCTGACCAACCTCTGTCTTAATAGAAGGATGACCCTTCATAGAGTATAGGTATCCGGCCTCACGCAGAGTGTCAGCAAACTCACGCACAAAACTATTAGTGCGGCTCATGATAGTCCAAGATCCTTCGTGTATAGGTACGCTGTCCAAGGTCAGGTGATAGTCAACTATACCTTCTTCTTGGGTAGGGTAAAACTCCTTCTCAAACCTTGTGTCGATACGACGAACGATCTGCTGGGATAATTCAAACACACGCTTGGGTAAGCGATACGATTGAGATAGGATCTGCACATTGTCAGTGACATTCATAAACCTTTTCACATCAACTCCCGTCCATCGGTGGATAGCTTGATCATCGTCTCCTGCATACACAACGCTGTCAGCGTTCGATGTCATGTGGTCAACCATCTCCCATTGAAGTGGTGTAAGATCTTGTGCTTCATCGATGAACAATAACTTCAAGCGTGGTGGATCTATCCCCAAGGATAGGGCGATCATGTCAGGGAAGTCTACCTTTTCGTTATCAGATTTGTACTTGGCCACAGTCTCATAGATCTGCTCCATCTTACCGAAGTACATATTGTAGTCTTCAGTTTCATTGAACTCTTCGGACAAAGAACACATGCGATACCTTGATCTGTCTATCATCTGTAGGTACTTCGTTCCATCACCACCTATAGCTGGGATCAAAACACCATCGTCTGGGGAAACAGCATCCGCTCCCTTAAAGGAAAGTCCCAGAGATTGTCCTAATGTTCTCCAGTCTTCCATGGACAGCATGTCTGTGCGAGAAAGACCAAGCGATCTAAAGGCCGCTGAGTGCAGTGTGCGAAACCATGGTAGTTGCTTAGGCTCGAGATTGAACCTAGCACAGGCACGGCTCTGTGCTTCTTGCACAGCCTTCTTAGTGAAGGACATGAACCCTATCTCTTCTGGTCGTGTACCTTGTGCAAGTGCATCCTCAACCCTTTGCATTAGGGTGTGAGTTTTACCACAACCAGGTGGGCCCAAGAGTAATAGATCATTCTTCAAGGTGCTTGCCCCGTGGTCGTTCGTTTAACCAGTCTCTAACCTCTTGCTCAACCCAACGGCTGGCCGTGTTCTTAGCGCCATCTGTCTCACCTAGTATAATAGGCTTGGGAAAGTCACTGTTGCTAACCCACTTGTATATGGTGGACCGCGATACACTTAACCAATCGCTGAGTTCAGAAATCTTCATAAGCTTTTCATCAGAAGGGAATGTCATTGTCTATCTCCACATTTTGTAATGCTGTTTCATTTTCAAAGGCAGGAACCCACCACACTCGAATGGTAGAAGTTTTACCGTTGTCTTTTCTTATTGCTTGATGTCCATAGCAGTCTGATCCGTCGTTCATTTTCTTTATTTGTTCTTGAATCTCTGCCCTGTTGTAGTCGTTGAAGCTTCTGTTCTTTAGAAACTGTGCCAGTCCACTCATTGTAAACTTTGTAAGACCGTCCTCGGTCCAAGGTTTACCCATAGATAATTCTTCTGGGGCCATGGCTCTGATCCGGCTAGTACAATAGTTGGTAAGCAGTTCTTTAAACTGTCCGCTGATAGTTAGCTCTTCGGGAACTTCCATCTTCACAGACTTCTCCATTAAACCATTAACCATCTGTTGCCAGTCGTTGGCCTTCATAGCTGGTGGCATCATGCTTAGTTGTTCCATGCATGAGCGTTGCCATAAAGTTTGATTCTGTAGCTGTTCAACACTAAGCTGAAGTCTCTGACCGTTTACATCCATGAAATACATACGAGGCTCGGACATCATAATAGTCAAGCCACCTACATCCGGTGCATCAGGTGCGCTACTACCTATACCAAACGGTCTAGACTTACATATCTTCTTGTCACAGTGATCCTTCAAAGGACATATATCACACTGTAGGAAGTAATCCTTCTTCATCAAAGACTTCTGTAGATCTACAATCTCTCCGGCCTCTAAGGCGGGACTGCATAGCATACGATTGTAATCTTCATGGTGTTTCTTCCAGTCATCAGGCCACTTAAACCTGCAATACACACCTACATTAAACATAAAGATGTTGCGAAACTCGGTCACTGCACCTTGGCTAGAGATAACTTCCAAGCAGTAAGGACCATCAGTAAAGTGTGATCTCTCTCCACCAAACGACAGAGCATCCAAGTCCGAAGCTGATACCCTAGCTTTGTTTACGGCCTTGTGAAACTGGTCCATTGTCATGGAGTTTCCCTTAACATCCAATCCATAACGTGTTGTGATGTCACCACCAAAGTAAGGCATGTTAATAAAGTTACCAACGTCTCCTCGGTCAGCCAAGATCTTGTCTTGTTTGGGAAAGATCTCGCATCCGCTGTAGCCCAGGGCGACAGACATCTCGGTTAAATACTCTCGAACCAAGGCTGCAGGTTCCCAATCCTTTGTGAACAAATAAAGGTGAGCGCCCCCAGACTTAGACCTGCACATGATCAACGGTAATTTCATCTCATGAACCTTGTGGTTCAGAGCTTTTAAATCTAAATCGTAAGTATCAATATCAAGAGCGCCAAACTTGCACATGTTGTCTTGAGTAATCGGGATTGAACCCACGCCCATCCTGCCGTCTATGTGTGCCTGTATCTTTTCTTCTGTAAGAACGCCTCGAACAACTCGGCTATCAGACTCGGCCTTACCGTTCCGACCAACACGACCAACAACAGTTGTACCATGCGCCGCACTTGATCCCTCAAACGCCTCAATTAATTTTTTTGCATCAGACATTAATCACTCCTCGAGAAAATAAAAAGGGGTAGTTCTTTTCTACAAGAACTACCCCATCGTTACTTAAAACGGTATATCATCAGAGTCGTGTACCGAAGATGGTGTTTGTGATTGAGCCGGCGTCTCTTCCGGTGCGGCTTTCATTTCGCCCGCGGCAATTGAGTCACGAAAACTCTTTGCCTCTAGTAACAGTTCTCGTTTATCTACTAGACCTACCTTCTCAACTTGGTAGTTAGCCCAGTCACCTTGGTCATTGCTGTCCTCGGTAGATGTAAGTTTCCACATGGTAGCAAAGACTGCCGGCGTAACCATAGAGCCTGTCTTTGGATGCTTAACTTTCTGCATAGCAATCTGTGTCTTCCACCGACGGCTGTGCTTTAGTTGACTTGACTTCATATCGATCACGGTTGGTTGCCATGAACCATCTTCACCTACTACTAAACAGAAGTGTTGATCAGACTTAACCAGTTCGTTACCATGCGGCAGGATTTCTTTAGATCCTACACGGTTTGTCTTCTGTAAGATTGGATCTGTTGGACTGATCTCACCTTGGAAACCACCACCGTTCTCGCGAGGTACGAACTCTAAGTACACAGTCTTCTGGAAGCAAGGGATGACAGTGATACCTTCGTCACCAGACCACCACTGCTTAGTCACCGTATTGAATAGGTCACCCATAGATGCACCTTCAATGTACTCAGGCTTTTTCTTGCTGAGTTGTGGTGACAAAGCTTGAAGTAGACGAACAAAAGGTATTTCCATTTCGCTACTGTCGAATGCCGCGCCTTCGCCTGCTGTTTCAAAGATGTCATCTAATACGTCTGTAGATAACTCTGCACTTTTCTTAGTTGCTACTGCATTTGTCATTATGTTTTCCTCTTAATTTCTGCTGCGTTGGCTATGAATGCCCCGAACATGTCGAGATCTATTTGTTTACCTGCTGTCACGCGCTCTTTGATGAACGCCTTGAGTGTGCTAGGATGAACGTGGGTCTTGGTTGTAGGATCAAAACCTTTTTCTCGGAGGATACCAACGACATCCCCTGCTAGATTGTCCTGCCCCTTACCAAAGGAACAAGTGATGTCATTCTTTATAATGTCATCTAGATTGTTTGCCCGTAACCAATTAAAAGCTTCTTCTTTATTAGCTACTGGGATCGATGCATGCACCATCATCTTACGTTGGACAGTAAGTCCGTCTACATCTAGACGTTCAACTCCCATCTCGTCCATCAGTGCGGGGATGCGTTCGACAGATAGCTTCTGCTTCTCTGCCTTTAAAGACTTTAGATGCTCGTTCGCATCCTCAATCTGATTCTCCACGTTGCGGAGTTTTCTTACAAGGTCGGACAAATCCTTCCCCGTTCCTACGTTGACATCAGCCAGGGCTTGGCCTTCGTCAAAGATGTCGTCAAATATATCTGTCATAAGTTAATCCTCTTCAGGGTTGTGGTTGACACACAAGTAATGTTGTGTAAAAACGTTTATATGGGAGGAAACAGATGACTGTCAACTATAAATTTAAAACTGTACCATATGATCACCAAAGGACTTCTTTGGACGCCGCCGGAGATAAGCCATCCTTTGGCTTCTTTATGGAGATGGGCACTGGTAAATCTAAGGTGTTGATAGACAACCTTGGACAGTTGTTCCTTGATGGTAAGGTAAACTTTGCCTTAATCATTGCACCAAAAGGTGTGTATCGTAACTGGGTAGCTAAAGAAATACCACAGCACATGTCGGATAGTGTTCCGCATCGTATAATTAGGTGGGTGTCTTCTCCAAATAAAAAACAGCAGGAAGAAATCCAATCTGTTAAGCTTCCCTTTGCTGGTCTTACCATATTTGTTATGAATGTTGAAGCATTTTCCACAACCAAAGGACAAACAGCAGGCAAGTGGATGGCAAAAACTTTAGGTAGGCATGGTATGATTGCGATTGATGAGTCAACCACTATAAAAAACAGCAAGGCCAAGCGCACTAAGGCACTGATAAAGATTGCTGAGGGGTTTAGGTATAAAAGATTGTTGACTGGATCACCCATAACTAAATCACCTATGGATATCTATGCGCAGTCAGAGTTTCTTGGCCCTGGCTTGCTAGGTTATGATTCGTTTTATGCGTTCCAAGGTAGGTATGCTGTGTTACAACGTAGAACCATGGGATCCCACGCCTTTCAACAGGTGTTAGGTTACAAGAACCTTGAAGAATTAACACAAAGAATAGATCGTTTTAGCTATCGGGTACTCAAGAAAGATTGTTTGGATTTACCAGAGAAATCATACACCGCTCGATACGTTACACTCACTGCTGAACAGGCTAAAATGTACGGCGACATACAACGTCAAGCTCTTTTGTTGCTCGATGATGGAGAGTTAGTTACTGCACCCGCAGTGATCACACAACTTTTACGGTTGCAACAGATCATGTCCGGACATTTAAAAACAGATGATGGTACAATGATAACATTTCCAACCCGTAGGATGGATGCTTTGTTAGAACTTATGGATGAACATGATGGTAAGGCTATCATATGGTCAAGGTTCCGACATGACATAAAAGAAATCACTGCTACATTGAACAAGAACCTTGGACCTGGGTGCGCTGCGGCGTACTTCGGGGACACTGGTGATGATGAACGTCAGGATATTGTAACTAACTTTCAAAATCCTAATCACCCATTGAAATTTTTTGTGGGTAACCCAGCTACTGCGGGATATGGCTTGACTTTGACCGAAGCTAATCTTGTGGTATACTATGCTAATGATTTTAACTTGGAGACTCGTATCCAAAGTGAAGACAGAGCGCACCGAATTGGTCAGAAAAACCCAGTCACTTATGTAGATCTTATTAGCGAGGGTACACTTGATGAACGAATTGTTAAGTCCCTTCGATCTAAGATTGATATCAGTGCAAAAGTCCTTGGAGAGGAAGCAAGAGAATGGTTGACACTAAAGCCGACAAAATAGAACACGATGCCGCAATAGAAACTATGGTTGAATATAAACGTGGGTTAAGAAACTTAGACACAGGATCTAAACTCTTGTCTTTGCAAACTGGATTGGATGAGGACATCGCGGCTATGATGTTGAAGTCTATGAAACGTAACAACGTCACACAAATCCGAGGGTATAGTAAAGAACCAGAGAGGATGCGTAAAGCAAAAGTTGGATTGGCTAATGAGCCTAAGAAATAATGAGCTATAAACTTCCAGAGGGAAATGTACTTATAAGTTTTTCGGGGGGCAGGACCAGTGGGTTCATGCTTCACGAAATTATTAAAGCAAATGGTGGTCTTCCTGATCGGTGTAAGGTTTTGTTTACTAACACGGGCAGGGAGATGCCTGAGACTCTTGATTTTGTGCAAGAATGTAGCGAAAGATGGGATGTGTCTATCACTTGGCTGGAATATAATCGGCGCAATAATAAAGTAACCTTTGATGTAGTCAATCATAATAGTGCAAGTCGTAAGGGTGAACCTTTTGAGTCACTGTTGACTACGGCAAAAATACTTCCGAACGTACATCGCAGGTTTTGTACGCAAGAATTAAAAGTTCGTACCATAAAAAGATACTTGGTGTCTCAAGGATGGAAGACGTGGACCAATACCTTGGGCATTCGAAGCGATGAGGCCAGGCGTATAAAGATTTCTAAAGAAAAAAGATGGAACAATTGGTATCCATTAAACGATGCCATTGAAACTAAAGCTACTGTCATGTCGTTTTGGCGGTCGCAACCTTTTAACTTAGGTTTGTTTGGCCCCAATGGAGTGACCCCAAAGGGAAACTGCGATGGTTGTTTTTTAAAATCAGAAGCTACACTGGCTATGATGTGGCGTGAACACCCTGATCGTATGCAATGGTGGGCTGATGTAGAAGAGAGACGATCAAAAGAGATAGGTCGTAAGTGCCACTTCCATGATACTCGAACCTTTGCTGGGCTCGGAGACTTTGTTGAAAAGCAAGGAGACTTTATCTTTGATGATGAAGCATATCTTTGCCAAGCAGATGATGGTGAGTGTACTGGATAAAAAAAGCCCCCATAAAGGGGGCCAGTTGGTTCAGCTACAGGCGTGTAGCGGAGGAGCAATTACATTGTATCAGATGTTTCTGTTTCTTCAAAGGCTTTTCTAATTAACACCGATAGCTGCCGAGCCATTGATCGTTGATCTTTTTCAGCTAATGTGAAAAGTCGAGCATGATCTTCTAATAATAGAGCAACGTTTCTAAACTTCATAGGTTCTTTTTTATGTGAGGCTTGTGCCATGAGTGTCTCCTTGTAGGTAACCTGTTGATTACTTCTACAGGATATGTAACCAAAGCGCAAGTCAGTCTTCAAAGTCCTCGATGCCTGATGCCCACATCACAACAGATTTTGTTTTATCAGGGTCACTGGAAAAATCTACTTTGCAAATTAAAGAACGTTCATGTAATCTAACGCATGCTTGGTGGCATTCGGTTTCTGTAACAGAGTCCATCATTGCGTGAGCATTAAATGTTTCAGCAATCTCCTTGTCTGTCCAAAGTCTAGCAGTATCCTCCCATAGTATACGCTTGATCAGGTTGTCTAATTGATCCAGTTCTTTTACGACATTGCTGTCTGGGATATGACGAGGAACATCCACGCGCATTGCTCTCCAGGGAATGCTCTGGCGTTTGTCGTCATAGTTTGGCAGAACATGAGCAGTCACTAGCACTCCCTCTTCTAAGTTCATGCGCTCCATGATGCGTCGGTTAATAAATATCTGCTCACCCTGTGAGTTTACTGCGAATGCGCTACCAGAAAATGTATTTGTTTCTACAATAGCCTGCATCTTAGTTGTTTCTAAATCTTTCATTTGTTTTCCTTTGCTAATTTCCATTCACCGTTTTCTTTGTTTACTTTTTTTTGAAGTCTTAACTCTATGAGCCACCTTTCTATTGTGTCTGTTTTTACTAACAACTTTCTTTGAAGCATCTTTAATGTCCAAAGTGGACGGGTCTTCATTAGTTGAAGCATGTAAAACTTCTTCATGTCCACAGTTACATTCTGTCGTAATGAATAGTGGCTCGGTCGGCAGACCTTTCTCATCTCTGCGTTTTCCGATATCGCGATCACAGCCAAGGCAGTGCCGTATTCTTCCTCGTTTAATTTCTTCACGTAATTTTTCATTTTCTTCCCATAATTCTTCATCTAACCAATCAAGGTACTCGGCCACCGCATCAATGATGTCGGCTCCGGTTTTTTTAGGGGGGATGCCACGCCTTATGCCTAATGCAATGAGGCGCAACTGATAGGATCTATCAGATATTATATCCATCGAGCCTTAACTTTTCCACAAATTCTTTTAGCTCTAGCCTGGCTGTATTATATAAAAATTTTCCTGAGCTATTTAATTTAGGGACTAAAGTTTTACGTTCCTCAAAAATTTCTGAATACTTATCTACTTCATTTCGTAAGAACTTTAACTCTTCTTCTTGCGCGGGGCTAATAAACTTATTGCTCATCATCCCAATCCTCGTCATCTTCCCATCCTTCAATAAGACCTGCGCCATCGCAGTTATTACAGGTGGTGATGGTGGAATCAAAAAATCCATACGGGTTACCGCTTGATTGAGGTACTGCAATTTCACATTCAACAGTGCCATCGCCCAAACATTCTGGACACGTAATAATAATCATAATAAAACTCCTTGTTATTGTTAGTTTAATGTAATTTTTACAGGCATGTGCGCTCCCATTCGCGGTTTGTGTTTCGTGTATGCTACACCAGTCAATCCATTCCATGAGTACGTTACATTGTATCCACGCACTACGTTTTCAACACGCCTAACATATTTTGTTCTGCAGCGTTGAGACTTTTGATAGCCGGAGACAGTGCGACTGTTGTTTTGTGCTACTTCTGCGCCCATGATTGCACCAAGAACGGTCATCGCATCCTTGCCACTTCCACCACCCAGGTGATTGGCAATAGCACCACCAAAGATCGCACCAAATAAAGTGTTGATGGGATTGGATTGTCCTGTGTTCTGATACACTGGCACAGATACATCATGACAACTGTTGACAGGGTCTGAATAAGTAACGCGATTATACACGGGGTTAATATTAATTACCTCTGCATTGACGTTGTATGTTTCAGCGTGGACCGCGGACGATGCACACAAAAAACCTACTAATAAAATCTTATGCATATTTATTTCCTCCTTATCTCTAATTAATAGGCACAGTGTAAAATAAAAAATAAAAAATATCTACAAGTTCATCTTGCATGCTACATTGCCTGTGTTAAAAACTTTTAGTGGGTCAGTTTATTTATCTTGCTTGGTTCTTCTCCACTGACCCACACGATTTACTCATCTTCAGATATACCAAAATCTGAGGGCTGTTTGTAAACGTCTACAGCCTGACAACAATTTATATCTGCACCCATAAATTCTGCGAACTCTAGTCGAGCGCGTTGGCTTGCTTCCTTTGGACCATTTGCATCAACAGTTATTGGTCGAGAGATTACACCCTCGACCACTATTATATATCTATTCATTCTGTACCCTTATCTTTATTTAGCCACAGATAACCTGTGCCTTTGCATTCTTCGCAGTCAGTACCACGATCACCTCTGAACGTAGGCAAGTGATCCCCGTAATCAAACTGACAATATCCATGACAATTGGTGCAGGTAATTCTTACTTTTTTATTAGTCAGTTTCATACCAATAACCCGTCCCATTTGGATGACACGGTAGCATACCCTGATTTTAAAAGACCTCTCAGATAGCCACGTTGAAAATTACTATCTGGTGGATCAAAGTCAAACGAAGCAATTGCCTGATCAACATCGAAGTTAGGCTCATCAACTTCATTTGTAGCTACCTCACGTCCCATGTGATATTCTTGTAAATCATCCATTTCGTATTCCTTTTTGAACAGTTGAACACTCCAGGCAATGCTTTACGACGTAGCTGTAGCCAAACGAAACAATGCAAAGCACTCCATCGTGGTTCTCGGCTGTGTCTGCTTTTGATGATCCAATGCGTTCTGATTTGCGACTGTATAAGTCACCCTTTGCAATGGTACCCTTGCAACAGCTACACTCATATTTTCTGCGCGATTTAATTAGTTTAGTTATCATCGTCATCATCCTCAAAATCATCTTGATCGTTGCACCAACAACATGGCTCATCGTTTGGGTATTCTCGACACCAACAACATATCTTATTTATGATTTGTCTCATAACAAACGACCTCCCGTTTTAAACTGCATGTACTGTGTCACAGTGTCTTCAACTTCGTTGTTGAACTCTGCAAACATGCGGTCTCCAACTGAAGTGACTTGCTGGACAAAATCAGACCAGTCTTGTTCCGCCTCCCAATAGAATGTCGCAAGTGCTAACAGTCTATCTTCTCTTTGCCACACTCCCTTATTTTCAAATTCAAACACTTCGATGATTTCAACTTGACCTTGAGCATCTGCTATCATTCGTCTAGCGTTGCCTGTTCTATACTCAAACTCTGCACTGTTAATAACTTGTTCAGTTCTACTCATAACTTACTCCTCCCCATCTTCAGGTCTCCAACAGTTGTCTACGCCCAAAGCATACTCGCCCTCGAACCACCCGCCTTCGTCAACGTAATCAGCTTCGACTTCAATGCCCATCGCATGCAACTTATCCCATACTGGAATAGGTGGAGCCCACGCCGTCCAACAGTAGAATGAAAAACCTGCTGTTGTTTTGTCTTCATTGAAATAAAGTTCTTCTCGTATCTCAACATCACAGACATCCCATTTTGTATTCCAATTGGTATTACGCCAATCGTATTCAGCTCTGTCATTAGTATTAAGTGAAATTTCCACAGGCACAGGTACGATGACATCACAGAAACGAGGATCTATATCTGAGCGCGATGTTTTTAGGTAGCTGTAAAGTTTAGAAACAACTTTACCTTCTCCATGAATATAAACAGTTTGGTAACAATGATTAGGCATTATAAATTCTCCTTTGTTTCTATGTAACTTTCGATTAAACCTTGCGCGACTTGAGGGACGATGCCGTTGCCGTAGGCGCGCAGTCGTCCCACCCTTGAGGGAGCCCCATCAACCAACGGGCATGTGTTGGGTTCAACTGCCCTCCACTTTCCATCTCGGCAGAAGATCCAGTCAGCATCTTTCCAGTGGCCGTTAGTCTTGCCGCTTGGTCCTTGCTCCATGCCGTCAGTTGAGCTTGCGCTCCCGTGTTCCACCCGTGCTTGCCCGTCAGATGTGAGGGTGCTATCCCCGTGCCACCCGTCATCGATGTCGGTGTTGCCCAGCCCGCCGTTAGTTGAGCTGTCACATCCAAGGTGTCGGTGCTGATCTTCCCGTTTCTGATCCGCCCCCCTTGGTATCCACCCTTGTGATCCCGAGTTGTCGGTGTCGGCCACGAACCAGAGGCGTTGCCTGATGTGCGGAGCGCCGAAGCCCGCCGCGCAGAGATCGAACGCCCCAAAGGCGTAGTCCTTTGCTTCCATGTCAGTTTGTACAAGGTCGAGCCAACCGAGGCCATCTTTGCTTGCAACTTGTTCTCCAAAGATTGTTGAAGGGCGACACTCTTGGATGAGGTGGTTCCAATGGGGCCACAAATGCCGCTCGTCAGAAGTCCCTGCTCTTTTGCCAGCACCGCTGAAAGGCTGGCACGGGCAGGATCCGGTCCAAACTGGCCTGTCATCTGACCATCCTGCACTTCTGAGGGCTCGGCTCCAGATGCCAATCCCTGCGAAGAAGTGGCACTGAGTAAATTCAAAAAGTTCTTCTGGTTTGACATCACTGATGCTCCTTGTATCGACAACACCATCCGCGATGTGTCCTGATTTAATTAAATTGCGTAGCCACTCTGCGGCATACGGGTCGATCTCGTTGTAGTAGGCGCTCATTAACTAGCCCTCCATACAGTTAGGGCCTCGTCAAACGGCAGATCATTTAAAATGCGACGGGTCTCATCCGATTGCTTGCTAGTAATCCATTCACCCTTGGTCACAGTAGGATGAAATTTGGTTTGATAAATGCCGTCCTTGCCCTTAATCTGAAACAAAATATAAGACTTGAATTTGCGCTTGAGGTCTTTCTCCGAAACAAATCGATTAACTTGTTCAGCACACCAATACTCTAGCCTTTGAGGAAAACCATCCTCACTCCAATCGCTAGGCTCATTAGGTAAAGAT
>Ga0209815_1000582_pt1 | contig 26971 bp, 14 predicted proteins | sample CoawatmetaG00DNA_FD_187507 | JGI IMG/M metagenome (GOLD analysis project Ga0209815, IMG submission 187507) | Marine microbial communities from the West Antarctic Peninsula - Coastal water metaG002-DNA (SPAdes) (version 2) | ecosystem: Environmental > Aquatic > Marine > Coastal ...
GTAAAAAGATACATACGCGCGCGAAAAGAGAGTACCGAACTTTTATTAAACAGTTAACCACCCCGTGAAGAAGTGGCCAATTGCTAACTCAATGAAAACCTTGATTAATTAAATAATCTCTTAAATATAATAAAATTAAAACTTGACTTTTAAAAATGCTTACAGATAGTGCTGAACTATCGTTAAATAGTGCCGAACTATCGTTAATTAGATTTTTTCTCTTTTACGTTTAAAATATAATTAGTAATATTACTTTTTAAAAAAAACTAACATGAACAAAATTACTTTTTTACTCGCACTCACATCAGGGTTTGGGGATGCTTAAATCCCAGCTACAGACGCTAATATTAGATAAGATGCAGCGAGATGGATTGCTAAGCCTGTATAACATCAGTCAAAAGTAAACTAGTTATTACAGTTTTAAAGAGCATTCTGGAACTGCAAAGCAAAGCGCGCAAAAGGAGTATAATGCAAACAAAAAAAGACAAAAAAAACACTTTAAAAATAAATTAGCAGAAATTTCTCTCAACTTTTGAGTAAGCTAATTTTTAGCAATAAAATTAATAAATTGTATTTTTATAAATAGAACCCCTTGTTCAAAAGCTACTTAAACTCAAAAAAGGTTAAAGGAGTTTGATGTTAATTTCCTAAATGAATTGTTATCATGAAATGTGTTTTTCACATAGTTTGCTTTTTAATGTTTTTTTCTTCTGACCAAATATATGGACAGCAGATTAAACATCTTGGTGCGTATGATGGTGTTAAAAGTGGAGCTGTGCGTGCTTTTGCCAAGGATACTTTGGGATATATGTGGATTGGAACTGCACAAGGCTTAAATAGGTACTCTGGATATAATTTTAAAAACTATAACAAGTATACAACCCACGGCATTGTAGATATTATTAGTAAAAACGGAAATCTTTTTGTTTTAGGTTCTAAAGGAAAACTTTTGCAATATGAATACGAACAAGATCGTTTCAAAAGCATTTTAAACTTAAAGTACCGCAATTTTTTATGTTTCAAACAAATTAATGACAACACTATAATTATTGGTCTTAAATCGGGGTTATTAATTTATGATTTTAAATCCAAAAAATTAAGTAAAGTCTTGTATGCAAATACCCTTTTTAATAGACAAATCCATGTAAAACAAAATAAAGTATACGTTGCATCTACAAAAGGAATCAATGTGTACGATTTTTTCGAAAAAAACAATCAATTAGTAAAACATAAAATACTACTAGAAAATATTGAAACTCTTGATTTTGATTTTGACAAGCAAAACCGTATTTGGGCAGGAACTTACAAGAAAGGCCTTTTTGTTATTGATAATGAAAAAGTAAATAAAGTAAACCTTTTGGGTAAGCGAATAAAAACAAATACGATAAGATCCATTGGGTTTGATAAGGATGATAAAGCATTAATAGCACTAGAAGGACTGGGTTTATTGACAATGAATGAAAACTTTAAAGTTGTCAATAAAATAAAATACAATCCGAATAGTTTAAACTCCTTAAGTCAGAAAAGTATCTATGAAATTTTTGTTGATAACGACAATGTGTATTGGCTTGGGCTAAGAGAAGTTGGTATTGATTTGATTTTTCCTAGAGATAATGCCTTTAAAAATATTTCTTACGTTCCATACAAATCAAACAGTATTCCCAACAATTATATCCGTTCTATATACTTTGAAGAAAGCGGAAATGTTTGGTTTGGTTCAGAAAATGGGCTCAGTAAACTTTCACCAGAAGGAAAGTGGACTAATTATAATAAGAGTTCAAGTCTTTTAAATAACCCCGTATTAACTATTAATAAGTATGGGGAACATCTCCTTTTAAGTGTTTATGGTAATGGATTGCTTCAGTTTAACCCAAAAACAGGAGAAACTAAAGACTTTCCTCTAATAGAAAAAGAAAAGAAATCTAAATTAATTTTTACAACCTACATAGATGAGAATGATATATGGCTAGGAGGAATTGATGGCCCTGTAAAACATTATCAAAACAGTACCTTAGTAAATAGTTATAAAACTGGTAATGCCAGAACTATTGTTGCAGGTAATAAAAATATAATATATGTAGGTTCTGCAAATGGATTGTTTGAAATTAATAAGGCCACAAAAAGCTTAAAAAGAATAAAAAACTCAGGTTTCAAAAATCTTGACCGGATTTACTCATTATTTTTTGATAAACAAAACAATTGTCTTTGGATTGGAAATACGCTAGGGCTTCTAAAATATGATTTTTCCACCAATGATATAACACTCTTAAACAAAAAACTAAATTTTGAATCGGGCACGGTTTTTTCCATTCAAAAAGATTCAAACCAAAATTTGTGGTTAGGAAGTCAATCAGGGTTATGGAAATTAAATACAAAAAAAACCATTATTAGTAAGTACGATACTAGAGATGGTTTAACGATCGAGACTTTTGGCATTGGGGCATCTACAAAATCTAATGATGGACGTTTAGCTTTTGGCGGACCAAAAGGTGCTACGCTATTCACGCCGTTAAATTTGCGAAAAGAGAAAGAAGGTTTTAAGATTTATGTTTCTGATTTTAAGGTTAATGGTGTTGCACCAGATACCACGATACTTAAAAAAAATATAAACTTTCTTGATAAAGTTGAACTTAATTACTACCAGAATTCACTAAGTTTTGATTTTGAGACTCCCAATCTGTATGGGTCAAAAAAAGAGACATTTTCTTGGCAATTAAAAGGCTATGATGAAGAACCAGTTATATCAAAAAAGAGTAGAAAGGCGATGTATTCAAAATTACCTCCAGGTAATTATTCCTTAGAAGCTAAAGTCACGAATGTAAATGGAGTGTCTTCTCTTGAAACATACACTATTAATATCATTATTAAAAACCCGTTTTGGCTAAGTTATTGGGCATTTTTAGGATATGCCATATTGGGATTTGTGCTATTATATTTATTTTTTCAAGTAAAAGAATCAAGAACTGAAAAAAATAATAACGAAAATAAAATAAAATTTTTTACTGAAGTTGCCCATGATATTAGGACACCAGTTACATTAATTCAACTCTTGGTTTCCCAGCTTTCTTCTGAAAAAAATAAATTTCAAAACAGTCTTGACTTAATCTCCCGAAACACACAAAATTTAAGTGAATATGTCACACAGCTTTTAGACTTTCAAAAAGCAGAACGTGGGATGCTTAAATTAGCTGTAGGTAAAGTAGATTTAAAGAATATTTTACATAGAATTGTTGCTGAGCTAGAACCGTTGCTCAAACAAAAATCTATAGATATTTCCATAAGCATGCCAAAGACACACCTATGGTTTGATGAGAATAAAATGTCTAGGGTTTTTTATAATTTAATTTCAAATGCTATTAAATATAGTGAAGAGTCTGGGCATATTGAGATAAAGACTTCAGTAAATAACAAAACTATTAAAATAGATGTTATTGATTATGGCTTTGGGATTCCTGAGAAAGAGCAAAAATTAATTTTTTCAAGATTTACTAGAGGAACTAATATTAACAATAAAGGAATTTCAGGTTCTGGTATTGGTTTAATGATTTCAAAAAAATTAGTTGAATTACACGGTGGGAAAATTGAATTTAAAAGTAAGGAAAATTTAGGCGCTACATTTTCTGTGATTTTACAAAAAGGAAGTGAGCACTACTGCGAAAAAGATCTATTAATTAGAGATGAAGATACCAATAGATCTGAGTATATTGAAGATGATATTAGCTCAAATATACGCATATTACTTGTGGATGATAATGAGGATTTAAGAGCAACTATTAAAGAGGAATTAGAAAAGAAATACACCGTTATAGATGCACCTAACGGCAAGGAGGCACTTTTAATAGCAGTAACAAAAAATCCAGATTTAATCATAACAGATGTTATGATGCCTATAATGGGAGGCAAGGAATTATGTAATATTATAAAAACAAATTTTCAGACGAGTCATATCCCTGTTATTATGATTACAGCTTTAAGTGAAGTTGATGATCAAGTGGAAGGATTAGAAATTGGAGCAGACACCTATATTGAAAAGCCTTTTAATATGAAAATTTTGATGGCAACAGTGAACAACCTTATCAAGTCTAGGCGAAGGTTGCATCAACTTTTTAACCCAAATGCAGACAGCAAAGTAAAAATCAAATCAGCTGACGATAATTTCTTGTCTGAGGTGGTTCAGATAATTAAAGAAAACATTACTAATAGTGAGTTTTCAATTGATTTAATATCTGATAAAACAGGTCTTAGTAGGTCAAATTTATTTCGGAAATTAAAAGGATTGACAAATATGTCTCCTGTAGATTTGGTGATGAAAATTAAATTAAATCACGCAGCAGAATTACTTAAGACGAATAAAGCTATGCGAATAAGCAATGTTGCTTATGAATCAGGTTTTAACGACCCAAGATATTTTAGCACGCTATTCAAAAAAACTTTTGGTAAAACACCAAAGGAATATAGTAAAGAGAATTAAAAAATTTAAGCGGTTTTTTATTTTATGTATCAAAAATTAAACATTTGTGAGTGAAAATTAAACCTTAAAATAATGATTTTCTCATAAGTTTGATAAAATAAAACTTATGAAAACGAATCGTACCTCGTATCTCTTACTACTTGGATCAATCTTAATTTTTTTAAGTTGTAAAACTTCAAAATTAAGGAAACACAAGGATGAAAAGCCTCCCAACTTTATTGTAATTTTAACAGATGATCAAGGTTGGAATGGAACCTCTGTTCAAATGATGGATGCTGAGGTTCAATCAAAAAGTGATTACCATCTAACCCCTAATCTAGAAGCATTAGCAAATCGTGGCATGCGATTTTCTTCAGCCTATGCCAGTGCACCTGTTTGTTCTCCATCGCGTTATAGTGTTCAATTTGGACAAACTCCAGCGCGATTAAAAATGATCCGTGTAGGGATGAATACCAACCATATCGATCATCAAACCGAGCATACCATTCCAAAATTATTAAAAAAAGTCAATCCAGATTATAAAGCAGCTCATTTTGGTAAATGGGGCATTGGTGTTCACCCCTCAGTGCTTGGCTATGATGAAAGTGATGGTATGACAGGAAATAAAGATGGTGTTTGGAATTACAAAGCAAAGGGCAAACAGTGGCAAAATAATGTTGACGAGGACCCTAAAAAAATATTCAGTACCACAGCTAGAGCGATTCATTTTTTAGAGCGCCAAGCGGATTTAAAACAGCCGTTTTTTTTACAAATTTCTCATTATGCGGTTCATTCTGATGTAATGATGCGCCAAAAGACTCTTGATAAATACCAGAGTAAGCCAAAGGGTATGTATCAGAAACACGCTGGTTTTGCAGCAATGACCGAAGATTTAGACAGTGGAGTTGGAGTATTACTTGAGCGTTTAAAGGCTTTGGGTTTAGAGGAAAATACCTATGTAATCTATACGTCTGATAATGGCGCTGTTCCAATAATGCCTCCCAAACCTAAGTACAATAAAGGCTCGAATTTTCCTTTAAGTCGGGGTAAGTGGGATGCCATGGAAGGAGGTATTAGAGTGCCTTTTGTGATCGCTGGGCCTCAAATTCTTGCTGGTTTAGAATCAAAGACACCCATTACACATTCAGATCTGCTACCCACCATTATTGATTTGGCGGGACTAAAGTTACCTCTTCAAGATGCTATAGATGGCGGAAGTTTCAAAGAAATACTTGCCAATAAAGGCAAAGGAAATGTTTCACGTTTTTCGGAAGGATTAATCTTTCATGTGCCTTATAAAAATGGAATAGCACTTAAAAGAGCACATTCTGCTATCATAATTGATGATTTTAAACTGATAAAGTTCTACGGCAATGGTGAACTTATGCTATTTAATCTTACTGAAGATTTAGAAGAAAAAAATAATTTAGCAGCGGTTCACCCTAATAGAGTCAATACACTAGAAAAAGCATTAGATTCCTATTTAAGTGCCGTAAAAGCTCCTAAATGGAAGCCAGGAATTACGTGGAAAAATAAGCCTATCGAAAAAATAAACTCCTATCACTAGCTTTTAAAACATTCAACAACGTTTTACTTATAAAACCTTGTAAATGTGTTGGTTTGGTTAAATAATTTAACATTTTGAACAATTTTTAAACCATCAACTAATAATGCCTGTTTAGTTTTACACAAAATAATTATACAATGATGAAAAAATTTATTTTACTAGCATTTCTAACAATCTTTACTTTAAATGCAGTTGCTCAAGACAATTTGATTAAAAAAGCAACTGAAATTTCCAATGAGATGACAGAAGTTCTTTCTTTAAATGAAGAAGAAAAAACGATGGTCTTTGAAATTCAATTAAAACGTTTTAAGAAAGCAGTATTAATTCGTAAGAAATACAAAGACGATCCTGAAATAAAAAAACGGGAATTAAAAAAAGTATTCAAACAATTATTTGGAGAATTAAGAAAAAATTTAGGTAAAGAGAAGATGCAAATTTGGAAAAAATATAAATCAAACAATTAAATATCATGACTAAAAAAATTACTCACAATTCAATTCAATCAATTTGGCGAAGCGGTCTTTTGGCGTTCGTTTTATTATTAAGTTTGACTACCAACTCTCAAGAAGTTGGTCAAGAATATTTAGCGAACCCTAATATTAACACCACTGCAACTTCGCCTAATACAGGTGTTGATGGTAGTGGCGCTTTTACTGCTAATAATCAAAACAAAGCTGGTTGGGGATCTGGAGCCGCTGCAGCCTATATTGCTTCCGATGCAAATGGTGCTTGTCACTCTGAGGATAGAATGTTTAAGTTAAATAAAAAAGGAGGAGCTTTGGGACAATTTGTAGCGCAGACAGTAACGCTTCCAGCTGGAACTTACAATTGGTCGTTTTGGACTAAGTGGGCAGGACTGGTAGATTATGAAGCTGGAGAGGCGGAAAAGCCTACATTTAAAATCTTGGCTGAAGATGGAACAGTTCTTCAAACCACGATTACGACTGAGCCAACCCAAAGTAATATATGGGTTGCGCAAACCGGTACTTTTGTGAACAATATTGAAAGAGAAGTTAAAATCAAGTTTTATAAATTTGGTGGCGTTACTACCCCCTATACAAACCTTTATGAATTAATGTATATAGATGATGTTAGTCTTACCTATGCAAGTGCAGCAACCGTCTTAGAAGACGATATTTCTTTAGCTGATTTGACGATTGACGGTACTACAATTGCTGAATTTAACTCACAAGCATCTAACTACGATATCACTTTATCATCAGGAACAACTGTTGTTCCCTCAGTAGTTGCCACAGCTACCAATTCAAATGCGACCATTGTAACTTCAGATGCAGCAAGTATTCCAGGAACAACATCAATCGCAATTACTGCTCAAGACGGCACAACTACTAACACGGTTACGATTAATTTTAGCTATCCAGCAGATATTACAGTTGGACAAGAATTTTTAACAAATCCTAGCATTAATACAGCAACCGGAGCAAATACAACAACCCCTGACACGGGTGTTGATGGTAGTGGAAACTTTCCTGTTTTAGGAGGTTGGGGGTTTGGTGCTAGTGGGGCTTATGCACCAACAAGTGCTACAAACGGTGATTGTCACTCTGAGGATAGAATGTTTAAGCTTTTTAAAAAAAATGGAGCTGATGGACAATATGTCACTCAAACAGTAACGCTTCCAGCTGGAACCTACAATTGGTCGTTTTGGACGAAGTGGGGAGCAACGGTAGATTACGACGCTGGAGACGCGAAAAAGCCTACCTTCAAAATCATGACTGATGATGATGCGAATGATACTTGGACAGCTGTCCAAACCACGATTACGACGCAGCCAACTACAGCCGAAACATGGGTTGAACAAACCGGTACTTTTGTGAACGATATCGAAAGAGAAGTTAAAATCAAGTTTCACAAAAATGGCGGAGTTACCAATGCAGAAACAAACCTTAATCAATTAATGTATATTGATGATGTTAGTTTTAAGTATGCTAGTGATGAAACATTAGGTGTTTCAGATAATGATATTTTGTCATTTTCAATCTATCCAAATCCTGCATCAGGCCTTATATCAATTAAAGGAATTGAAAACATCAATTCTATAAAAGTATATTCAATATTAGGAGCTTTAGAGAAAGAGGTTTTCAATACCAATCAAATTGATGTTTCAAAACTAGCATCTGGTATTCATTTGATTAAAGTTGACAATGGAACTGTGTTCTCTAGAAAGATCATTAAACAATAAGTAAAAACATTAGAAAAGCTGATAAGATCAAAATTAAAACTTTTTGATTTTATCAGCTTTTTAACTTCTTTAAAATTCAATTTGTGTACTACTTTAACAAACTATTCGTTATATTTTTTTGTGTAACGGCTATTAAGTGTTTTGGTCAAAATCAACCCAAACCCAACATCGTATTCATCTTTTCAGATGATCATGCTACAAATGCCATATCTGCTTATGGCGGTATTTATAATGACCTAGCAACGACACCCAATATAGATCGTATTGCAAATGAAGGAGCTTTATTAACCAATACCTTATGCACGAATGCAATTTGTGGCCCTAGTAGGGCTGCCATACTTACCGGAAAATACAGCCACATAAATAAATACTATAAAAATTATAAAGGAGGAATTTTTGACAGCAAACAATGGACATATCCGCAGGCATTAAAAGAAGCAGGTTATCAAACAGCTTTGGTTGGTAAATGGCATTTAGCATCAGAACCTGTTGGTTTTGATTATTATAAATACCACGTATCTCAAGGACAACAAGGCCTGTATTGGGATCCTGTATATAACGACAATGGTAAAAAAATTAAAGAAAAAGGGTATGCAACAAATTTAACTACTGATTATGCCATAGATTGGCTCAACGGTAGAGAAGAAAAAGAACCTTTTTGTCTGTTATTACAATACAAAGCTCCGCACCGTGAATGGTCTCCAGATACTAAATATAAAGACTTGTGGGAAGATATAGAAATGCCCTATCCAGCAACCTTTAATGATGCTTATAAGGGAAGAGAATTAACTGCAGGAGATACCGAAATGACGATGGATTATTTCTCTAGGAAGGACATGAAAATGACGCCTCCAGACTCTCTGTCTAAGAAAGAACGGTTAAAATGGCTTCGGTTTGGGGTGAAACCAGGTGAAACAGTAGTTCCTTCAGAGAATTTATCTACTGAAGAGATTCGTAAGTGGAAATACCAGAAGTATATCAAAGATTATTTAGCAACTATAAAATCTGTAGATGATAATATTGGACGCGTATTGGAGTACTTAAAGGAAAATGGACTAGAAGAAAATACCATCGTTGTCTATGCTTCAGATCAAGGATTTTTTCTAGGAGAGCATGGATTCTTTGATAAGCGTTTTATGTACGAAGAAGCATTGCGCATGCCATTTATTATTCGGTATCCAGGAAAAATAAAACCAGGGATTATCTTAAATGATATTATTACAAATATTGATTTTGCCCCAACTTTATTAGAAATGGCAGGTATTCCTGTTCCTGAAGCGGTTCAAGGCAATAGTTTTTTTTCCAATCTTAAAGGAAAAACCGCTGAAGATTGGCGACAATCTATGTATTATCATTATTACGAATTTCCTTACTATCATCGCGTCCAACCACATTATGGTATTAGAAACCAACGCTATAAACTAATTCACTTTTATTATGATGTTGATGTTTGGGAATTTTATGATCTTCAAAAGGATCCGTCAGAGATGAATAATCTAATAAGTTCTGACACTCATGCTGAACTCGTTGATAGTTTGAAAACCGAATTATACCGTTTGAAGAAAGAGTACGGCAATAATATGTCACTAACTGAACTGAGAAAGATTTCCGATACTGACTTTGGAGGTTTAGAATCAACTAAAAACTAGACAACACGTTTGGTAGAAAAGAAGCTTAAAAATAGTTAATAAAATTATGAGGCAGATAAACCAGAATACGGAAAAAGCCATCAAAATAACAATGAAAAAAGCGTTATGGTTCTCATAGAACGAGTAATCGATCAGCATCTTGAAGCATCTTGCATTGTTTAATTTTATCAGTAAACTCGAACAAAAGTGATAATTACAGTTAAAAATTTTACATTTTGTATGGTTTTTTTAATTCATAATTTTGTATTCGCTCAAGATTATTATTGGACAGGTAACGGGGGGGATGATAATTTTTTTAATGAATCCAATTGGTCTGACCCCAATTCAGGGCAATCTCCTCAAAATGGAAGTATAGACCCTTCACAATCCATCGATTACAACCTGTTACTCTCTTGCACTGTTAGCGCAGTTTCTAACGAAGCAACGGATATAGCTTCTCAAACCTCATCGCTGTTTAGTGAAGTACCCAATAATGATGATTGGTCTCACTTTTACACTGTTACAGCACTCAATGATGGAAATAATGGTGTGCAACAAACTTTTGTTATCAATGTTACAAGTGTACCTCCTGGAGGTGCAAACTGGCGTATGACACGAACTGTTGCAAATGGGCAATGGGCATTTGGTAATGCACAAGCACTCACTTTAGGATCCAATACAATTACTGTAAATGAAGTTAGTTTTGACCGATCGGTTCTAGTTCAATTTAGTAGTGGTGTTGTAGCTTTTGATACAATTTCTCTCAATGGAAGTTCCGTTTATTCACCTCCTATTGAGCCCATAGTTTTTGAACCTTCCAAAACATTATACATTTCTAATGGAACTCTTAATGCCGCTAGTTTTTCTGGAGGAACGTTAATATTAAATGAAAACTCGTATGTGCATTTGCGGGATACGCATCCGCTTTTAAACAATGCTGAAATCCACTTTAACGCTCCTATAAGTTGGTTGCGTTTGGATAGTATCAACCCAAATCAAGTCAATGATAATTATTTGTCGCATCTTTTTGTAGATGATACAAATGCTACATATCCGACAAATATCCGTTTGGATAATTACTACGATAATGGCACTGTTATTAGACCTCAAAGTCTCGATGCTACCCCTTTAACCATTTACTCCAATGAAAACAACACAGGCACTTCGGCTAACATTGTAATTGATCAAGTATTCAAGGGATCATCAATTCCAAATCAAATGAATAATAGCATCCGTTCTTTTTATTTGAAAAGAGGGTATATGCTAACCCTAGCGGTAAATGATGATGGCACAGGAAAGAGCAAAGTTTTTATTGCTTCAGAAAAAGATTTGGAAATCCATGCTTTGCCCAATTCTTTGCAAGAAGGGGTCTCTTTTATAAGAGTTATACCATGGAACTGGGTCTCTAAAAAAGGTACAGGTGGAGACATTGCAGGCTTGGATAATACTTGGTTTTATAGATGGAATAATCAGGGTCTTTCTGATTTGCAACGCGCATGTTCCCCTATGGCTTGGGGGTATTCTGGGGCCAATGATGACGATGATATTAATGTATATCAATCCAAATATAAAGCTACCCATGTTCTAGGTTTTAACGAGCCTGATGATTGTGATGGCCAGTCGGGTCAATACGATAATTTGTGTGATGTACCTACTGCCGTGGATGTCTATAAAAACCTTATGAAAACGGGGCTTCGCTTAGTTTCTCCAGCTTGCAGACAGGGCGCTGTATTTGATTGGCTTAACTCATTTAATCAGCAAGCCGTTCAAAATGACATTAGAATCGATGTCATTGCTATGCATTGGTATGATTGGTGTTGCAGACCTCAAGACTCACCAAATGCTGATCCAAACGCCATTTTTGAACGTTTTAAAACGTTTTTGAATGCTGTTTATGCCTTGTATGGATTGCCTATTTGGATTACGGAATTTAATGGAAATAAGTACAGATCAATAGAGACGAACCGTCAATTTATGGAGTTGGCTGTTCCGTATCTCGAAGGTTTAGATTTTGTAGAGCGCTATGCTTGGTTTGAACCGCATAATGTCGACGTAAGTGAAGATCCAGGAAATGCAGAATTTTACGACCAGAACATGAATCTTACCGATATTGGAATGTTCTACAAAAATTATCAATCAACTCCTTCTATTCCTGAGGCTTTTTATGCAGGACCTAATAACTTGAACGAGGCTGTTGAAGTTAATCAATATGCGTATTCATGCAATCCTGTTAGCTCCCTAACAATTGACCCAAGTGTTTACAATCAAAATGTACTATTAAAAGTTTTTCCGAATCCAGCAACCGATAAAATAAAAGTACTTTTTTCTGAGCCTATACAATCGATTAAACTATACAGCATTAATGGGTCATTCATTAAAAAGGAGCTTGTAAATGGCTATATAGATGTTTCTGATTTAGCAATGGGACTTTATTTTATATCCGTAAATCAATATCATATTAAATTTTTAAAACAATAGAAATGTAGTAATGTCTTTTGACAGCAAAATAATATTTAATAAAATAATTTAATTTAAAATAGTATGAAATGAAGACATTAAAATATATATATATTCTTCTCCTTTTAATCATTTTACCGGCATCAACATCTTTAGAAAAGACATCAAAACTGAATGTTTTATTTATCATAGCTGATGATTTAAATTGTGCTATTGGTGCTTATGGTGATTCACTAGTAAAAACTCCAAACCTTGACAAACTAGCAAAAGAGGGTGTTCTTTTTGGCAATGCACACGTTCAGTATCCGCTTTGCGGACCCTCTAGAGTTTCTTTAATGACTGGTTTGTATCCAGATCAGACAAAATCAAAGAAATTAAGATTATATGTTAGACAAACCATTCCAGATGTTATAACTATAGGGCAAAAATTTAGAGCAGAAAATTATCATTCTGTAAGAGTTGGTAAAATCTACCACTATCATAATCCTAGAGATATTGGAAAGGCCGGACATGATGATTCTTTTACATGGGATAGAACAGTTAATCCGTATGGGCGAGATAAAAAAGAAGAATCTAAAATTAAAACCTTAAAGCCCAAATTAGATGGTGGCACTTTAAGTTGGTTAGAAGCAGCAGGAAGAGATGAAGAACAAACAGATGGCATTGGTGCAACCGAAACAGTGAAATTTCTTGATGAATTTGCCCAAAGTGGTGAGAATTTCTTTTTAGCTTTTGGTCTTTATCGCCCTCATGTGCCTTTTGTAGCACCAAAAAAATACTTTGACCTCTATGATTTGGAAGATTTTAAAATACCTGAAAGTTCAGATACGTATTTAAAAACCATCCCAAAACCAGCTGCTATTTCTGTTCGTTCTAAAAAAGAACAACTGTATTTAGACAAAACCTTAGCAAAGACAATTAAGAGAGCCTATTATGCAACCACTAGTTTTATGGATGCTCAAATTGGTCGTGTGTTAGATAAATTAAAAGAAACAGGGTTGGATAAAAACACTATTATTGTCTTCACCTCAGATCATGGATATCATTTAGGAGAACATGGCCATTGGCAAAAACAAACCCTGTTTGAAGATGCTACTCGAGTTCCTTTAATCGTTGCTGGTCCTGGAGTTCTTAAAAATAAAAAAATAGAATTTGCACCTGTTGAACTGGTAGACCTTTATCCAACAATGATGGATTTAGTTTCTATGGAGACTCCAACATTTGTAGTAGGCAAAAGTCTTGTTCCAATGTTAAAAAACACTCAATATCGAGTCCGTGAAAGTGCCTTGTCTGAACTACAGGTAAACACAGGAAATGGTTTAGCACAAGGGTATTCAATTAAAACAAACCGGTATAGATTAAGCAAATGGGTAGATAAAGGTATTCTAAGTTATGAATTATATGATCATCATTATGATAAAGCTGAACTTAATAATCTTGCAAATCATATTGATTATCTAAAGGTCAAAGATTCACTAATTAATATTTTAGATACCAGAGTAGTAGAAGCTCAAGCTATTCCTAGAGGTCTAGGAAGACAAATTAAGAATGCCATACCATGGTTTGAACCTAGAAAAATTGCCACAAAATCTAAAAAGTAGTAATTATTAGATTTAACTTAAAACGAACTGATTAAAAATATTAATAAAAACAATTAAATGAGAATACTAAGAAAAAAATATCCACTAATTACTATGATAAAAGCGATAGTTTTAAGTGCCGTACTAATGCTGTTGGTTTCTTTTAAAACAACAAAGGATGATGGGCCTATATATTTAGACCCCTCTAAGTCTGTAGAAGAGCGTGTAGCTGATTTAATGAGCAGAATGACTTTAGAGGATAAGGTATATCAAATGAACCAATTTGTTGGATTGGAGCATATGAAAAAAGGCAATCCTGATGACGATAAAGAAAATAATGATGCACAAGGTTTTTATAAAACACTCTCTGTAAATGATGTTTCAAAAATGTGCGAAGAAGGAAAAATCGGTTCCTTTTTACATGTATTAACAGCTAAAGAAGCAAATTATTTGCAAGAATTAGCTTTAAAATCACCACTTAAAATTCCTGTTTTAATTGGGATTGACGCCATACACGGTAATGCTTTGGTATCTGGCACAACGGTATATCCTTCACCAATTGGGTTGGCATCCACTTGGGATGATGATTTTTTGTATTCCATAGGGAAACAAACGGCCAAGGAAATGCGTGCTACTGGAAGTCATTGGACGTTTACTCCAAACATTGATGTATTGCGCGATCCTAGATGGGGAAGAGTTGGAGAAACATTTGGAGAAGATACGTTTATGGTTGGTAATATGGGAGCAGCGATGATTCAAGGGTTTCAGCAAGGTGATTTTACAGGAACTCAAAAAGTAATTGCATGTGCAAAACATCTTCTTGGTGGAGGTGAATCAATCAATGGATTAAATGCAGCTCCTGCAGACATCTCTGTTAGGACTTTAAGAGAAGTGCATTTCCCACCGTATAAAAAAGCTATTGATGCTGGTGTATATTCTATTATGGCTGCACATAATGAGCTCAACGGAATTCCTTGCCACATGAACAAATGGTTAATGACAGATGTATTAAGGAATGAATTAAACTTTAAAGGGTTTTACGTAAGTGATTGGTTAGATATTGAACGTATTAACACATTACATCATACCGCAAAAGACATGAAAGAAGCCTCTTTTTTGTCTGTTGATGCTGGAATGGATATGCACATGCATGGCCCAAAATTTACAGATGCGATTATTGCTTCGGTAAAAGAAGGTAAACTTTCAATAAATCGTGTAAATGATGCTTGCCGTAAAATCTTAAAAGCGAAGTTTAAATTAGGGTTATTTGAAAATCGATTTGTGGATTTAGAGAAAAAGAAAGAATTGCTTTTTACAGAAGAACACAAAGCCACCGCTTTAGAATCTGCAAGAAAAGGGATTGTATTACTTAAAAACAACGGAATCTTGCCTTTACAAAAAACGACTTCCAAAAAGAAAATATTTATAACAGGACCCAATGCAAATAACCAATCTATTTTAGGTGATTGGCATGCAGTTCAACCTGATGAAAATGTGACTACCATTTATGAGGGAATTAAAACCTTAGGAGAAACCAAAGGCTATGTTGTAAACTTTTTTAATTCGGGAGAAAATATTAGAAATATTCGAGATTCTAAAATTAAAGAAGCTGCAAAAAAAGCAAGAAATGCGGACTATGCAATTGTTGTTGTAGGAGATAACTCTATGCGCTACAAATGGAAAGATAAAACGGCTGGTGAAAATATGGCGAGAGCGTCTTTAAATTTATTCGGAAAGCAATTAGATTTAGTGAAAGCGATTCAAAAAACAGGAACACCAGTCATTATTGTTTTGGTAAACGGAAAACCAATTTCTGAGCCTTGGCTTGAAGATAATATTCCTGCCATTTTAGAAGCTTGGGAACCAGGAAATTTAGGAGGCCAGGCAGTTGCAGAAGTTTTATTTGGAGCGGTGAATCCAAGTGGAAAATTACCATTAACGGTTGCAAGGAGTGTTGGACAGTTGCGAATGATTTATAATCACAAACCCGCTGCTTATTTTCATAAATATGCAGATGAGAAGAAAACGCCATTATATCCTTTTGGTTTTGGATTAAGCTATACTAATTATAAATATAGTGCGCCTTCATTATCAAATAACACTTTAAATAAAAAGAATGAAATTACAGTTACTGTTGAAATAACAAATACCGGTGCTGTTGATGGAGAAGAAATTGCGCAACTTTATATTAGAGATAATGTAAGCAGTGCTACAAGGGCTGTGAAAGAATTAAAGGGTTATAAACGGGTGGCACTTAAAGCAGGAGAAACAAAAAAGGTAACTTTTTCATTAAACGCAGAAAGTTTGGCATTTTATGATATTAATATGGTCTACTGCGTAGAGCCAGGTGAATTTACTATTATGACAGGTGCTTCCTCAAATAGTAAAGATTTAAAAAAGGTTATTTTAACAATTAATAATAAAATCGAACTGTAAATGAGACATTGTAAATTAATAGTTATAGGATGTATTCTAATTCTTTTAAGTTGTAAATCAACAAAAGAAAATAATAGAATAACCTCTACTAATAAAAAGAATGTGCTCTTTATTATGGTCGATGACCTGCGTCCAGAATTAAATATCTATGGACAAAGTCAAATTATCAGCCCAAATATAGATGCCTTAGCTAATTCTGGTGTCACCTTTAATAGAGCGTATTGCAATGTACCTGTTTGTGGAGCGTCAAGGGCAAGTTTATTAACTGGTATAAGACCTACTTCAAACCGTTTTTTAACATACTTTTCAAGTATAAAAAGGGAAGCACCAAATGTATTAAACTTGGTACAACACCTAAAAAATGAAGGGTATATGACCATCAGTAATAGCAAAATTACACATTTAAAAAATGATATTGATGAGTGGGATGAAGAATGGCATGCTTCTGAAAATGGATGGAGAAATTATATTTCTGAAGAAAGTATTACTTTAGAAGAAAACGGGAAACATGGGTATGCGTATGAAAATATTGATGTTAAAGATGATGCCTATAACGATGGTAAAACTGCGAATAAGTCAATTGAAGACTTAAAAAAATTAAAGAAAGAAGGAAATCCATTTTTCTTGGCTGTTGGTTTTGTAAAACCACACTTACCTTTTAATGCGCCAAAAAAATATTGGGACTTATACGATGCTGAAAAAATAGCATTACCAAAAAATTCGGTTTTCCCAAAATCAGCTCCAAAGATAGCGAATCATAAATGGGGAGAATTACGCAATTATAAAGACATCCCTAAAGAAGGACAAGTTTCGGAAACAATGGCTAAAAAATTAATTCATGGGTATTATGCTTCCGTAAGTTATGTAGATGCCCAAATAGGTAAAGTAATAAATGCTATTGATAATTTAGGGTTGCGAGACAATACTGTTATTATATTAGTAGGTGATCATGGTTGGAGTCTTATGGAACACGGTTTATGGGTAAAGCATAGTAATTTTGAAGTAGCGCTTCAGGTTCCACTTATAGTAAGCTCAACTAATATTCCTAAAAATAAAAAAACAAATTCAATCGCCGAATTGGTAGACATTTACCCTTCCATTTGCGATTTAATAAATGTGGCAAAACCCAAACATTTGGAAGGTGATTCCTTTATAGATGCCTTAGAGAATCCTTTAAAAAATTATAAAAACACCGCATTAGCTCGGTATCTAAAAGGAGAAACTTTAATTGCTGATAACTATTTTTATACAGAGTGGAGAAAAAAGGGTAAAACGATTGCTAAAATGTTATACAATCATAAAATAGATCCCGACGAAAATAGAAATTTAGTACTAGAAAGCGGGTACAAGCAAATCGTAGATAGTTTGAGTATACTACTCAATCAGAAAATATCAAAAATTAAAAAAGATGTCTAAAAATTTATTAGAAATATTATTGCTTTGTTCTCCTTACATGAAGAAAAAAGAAGAAAACAAAACGAATACTATAAAAGTTCCTGAAGATATTCTTTTAAAACATCAACAATAATGCATCAATAAAGAAAAATGTACGCTTTATGATGTTCTATAACCTAGACGCAGAGCTAAATGATTTTGCCAAAACTATAAACTATAAACTATAAATTATGAAAAAAATATTTTTCCTATTAGTTTTTTTACCCATGATGGTCTTTTCACAATCCAAAACCATAAAGGGAACTGTAAAAGACGAAACAGGGTTCGCATTACCTAGTGTAACAATTCAAATAAAAAACACAAGTAAATTAGCCGCAATAACCAACTTTGATGGTGAATTTAGCATAGATATCCCTTCAGGTGGATCGCAAATATTAGTTTTTTCTTATCTCGGGTATTTAAGAGAGGAGATAAATATTTCAGGGAAAGAAAAAATTGATTTAATAATGACACCAGATGCAACACAATTAGATGAGGTTGTAGTGGTAGGTTACGGAACCGTACTTAAAAAAGATGTTACGGGAGCAGTAACATCTTTGAAAGTTAAAGACAATGTAGCAAATCAATCAGGTACCATAGATCAACTACTGCAAGGGAGAGCAGCGGGTGTTCAAGTAACTCAAAATGCAGGTGCTCCTGGATCTGGCATTAGTGTAAAAATCAGAGGAACCAATAGCTTACGTGGAAATAATGAGCCTCTTTATGTCATTGATGGTGTTATTATATCATCCGCCGGAGAAGATGTAGCATCCGCTGGTGGTATTGGTAATTCAGGACAAGAAGCTCAAAATGGGTTAAATGGTATAAATCCGCGCGATATTGAAAGCATGCAGGTTTTAAAGGATGCATCCGCAACGGCTATTTATGGGTCTAGAGGCGCCAACGGAGTCGTTTTAATAACCACGAAACAAGGTGTTAAAGGGAAAGTGAAAATCAATTCCTTTATGACAACGTCTGTAAGAACTATGGATAAAAAATATGATGTTTTGGACGCTAATGGCTATGCTAAATATCAAAATGAAATGTCGGTTCTTAACGGTCTTAGCCCCCGATACCAGATAGGCAGTTCTCAAATATTTGGAATAACCTATGATACTGCTGGCAATCCAAATGTATCAAACAGACCCGCTCAAACTTTAAATTGGCAAGATGAATTATACCGACAAGGATTTAGTAGAAAAGCTGGTTTTTCAGCCGCTGGAGGTAGTGATACAGGGAATTATTATATTTCAGCAGGATTTGATGAGCAAGAAGGTATTGTAAGTAATTCAAGCCTTAAAAGCACTGATCTTAGAATTAACTTAAATCAAGACCTTACAGATAAACTAAAGTTAAAAGCTAGAGTTAGCGCTTCTTTTAATAATATAAATTTTTCGGAATCTGGAGATCTAATTGGTGCCAACCGAAGTTTTGTTAGGAACGCTCTTTTATTTAGACCCGTAATTACTGAAGAAGTTGAAGATTTTGGAGAAGATTTAGAGGCTTCAAATCCGTATTCTTGGGTAAATGATTTTGAAGATGTGTCGAAAGAAAAGCGTTACATCGCATCTTTAGGACTAACTTATAAACTACCTGTAAGAGGACTAAAATATGAAATAAAAGCAGGTGGTAATGTTAGAAATAAAGATAGAAGACGTTTTTATGGGTTAACAACTTGGCAAGGTGCTAATGCCAATGGTGCATTGCAAATATCTACCTTAAATGCCTCATCATATCAAATAAATAACTTTTTAAGATTTAATAGAACATTTAATAGAAAACATAGAATAAATGCTGTCGCAGGTGCAACTTATGATGTAAGAAATGTAGAGAGAAGTATTTATGCGGTAGAAGATTTTGTTACAACGGAGCTTACAATTCAGCAACCTTTTTTGGCTTCGATAGTTACGCAGCCATTACAATATTTGAAATCTGACCAACAAATATTTTCTTTATTGGGTCGTTTAAACTACACTTTTAATAACAAGTACATACTTACGGCATCTTTTCGTAGAGATGGTGTTTCTAAATTCGCAAAAGAAAACAGATATGGTTTCTTTCCTTCATTTGCACTCGCATGGAGACTTGATAACGAGCGTTTTATTAAAAATCTAAATATTTTTGAAGATTTAAAATTAAGAGCAGGTTGGGGGCAAATAGGAAACCATGGTATTCGGGCATATGGTACTTTATCTGACTATGGTATCAATGGGCAATTATATGGAACTCCAGGAAATGGATCTAGTGTGGTTATGACACTTAATAATATTGCAAATCCTAAATTAACATGGGAAACAACTGAGCAAGTAAATTTAGGGCTTGATTTTGAAAGTAAAAACAATAGAATTTCTGGTAGCATTGATCTTTATAATAAAACAACTAAAGATTTATTACAAAGCACGCCAATTCCAACTTCCTCAGGGTTTAGTAATATTCTTGTAAATAGAGGGACAATTTCAAACAAAGGGTTAGAAGTTGCTTTAAATATTGCTGCGGTTGCTACGGATGATTTTCAAATAAATATTGGTGGGAATATTGCATTGAATAAAACAAAGATAGAAACTTTAGGGATTCCTCTAAAGGATTTTTATATTGATGGAGTTGCAGAACAACGCTCATTTTATTTAGGCAATCAAATCAGTGTAGGTCAGTATTTCAGAACCCCTGCGAATGTATTTATTGAAGGGGAAGAAGCCAGTCTCTTTTATGGTTTAGAATCTAATGGAATCTATCAAACAGAAGATACAGACTTTGTTGCTGGCGCTGTGCCAGGAGATGTGAGGTTTGTAGATCAAAATGAAGATGGTATTATCGATATTTTAGATAAAACCTTTATCGGAAACCCAAACCCTGATTTTGTGTATGGATTTAATATAAACTTTAAATTGAAAGGCTTTACCGCGAACTTTCTTTTTAATGGAGTTTATGGAAATGATATTGCGAACGGAAATTTAATTAAACTTAACAATGCTGAAGGATTAGGTACTAATATTAGTCCTAATGCATACAACAACGCATGGAGACCAGATGCGCAAACAAACGTATATCCTAGGTTAGGGTATGAGGCAATTCCTAATCAAACAATAGCAATGTCAGACCGTATTATAGAAGATGGTAGTTATTTAAGATTAAATAATGTGACTTTAAGTTACGACATTCCTGTAGAAAATAGTCTATTATTCGAACGTGTTAATATCTATGTCGCTGGACAGAATTTATTTACTTGGACAGACTATAGTGGTTATAATCCAGAAGTTTCAACCTTCTTAAATAATGGTCTTATAAATGGAGTAGATTGGAACGGCGCACCAAATGCTAAAACTATTTTATTAGGGTTAAATATTAATTTCTAAGGACAATTGAATCATAAAATAAAAAACAAACACACATGAAAAATTTAAAATTTATTTTAGTATTGATTTTCGGTTTTTTATCTAGTTCATGTAACTTAGATGAAGAACCAATATTTCTAGATGCAACACTTTATAATAATCCACAAAGTGCAATCGCTGCTTTAGATGGTATTTATGAAAAACTAACAACGTATGATTCAATGGAGAGACGCTATTGGGTTAACAATGCTTTTTCAGGACTTTTTGTATCTCATAGACAAGGAAATAGTATTAACAACCCTCACAATAGTAGTATCATGGCCTTGAAACCAATTCAAGATCAAGATTCAGAATCGTTTTGGAGAGGTTTGTATAGGGCTATTGCACAAACAAATTCAGCAATTGAAAATATTATAATAGTTGAAAACCCAACAACAAATAATGAATTACTCTTTAGCGATATCGTTGGACAAGCATACTTTTTGCGCGCTTGGGCATATTTTGATTTAACGCGACTTTTTAAAGACATCCCTTTATGGACCGAGCTTCCAGACCAAAACAATCTAAATAAAGCAAAATCTACTACGAAGGAAATATATGCGCATGTTATTAGTGATGCTAAAATGGCCGCTAGTTTAATAAATGGTTCAAGAGGTATTGGCTATCCAAAGCAATATGCTGCAAATATGTTATTAGCAAAATTGTACATGACATTAGCTACCAATCCTGATTTAAGAGAAGGGTCTTTAACAGCAATGGATTATTGGCAAATGGCATACGATGAAGCTATTAAAGTTTACGGTCAATATTCTTTAGTTACTGATTATAGCAGCATATTTACAGATTCTAATGAAAATAATTCAGAGTCTATTTTTGAATTACAAATTAGTCAAGCTGCTAGTAATTCTCAAATGGGAAGAAATTTCACGCCAAACGGCTATAAAGTGGCTCAAAATTTTGGACTGCTTAGGGTGCATGCAGATGTTTTTGAAGTTCATAGAGATACGTATCCAAATGATCCTAGAATTGATGCCACCTACTTATATGATTACACAAATGCAAATAATGGAAATCGTCTACGTACATATCCAGCGATTACAACTCGTTTAAATTTGAGAGCAAGTCACCCTTTCTTTTTTAAGTTTGCTGAAAAAGATAAGACGCACAGCAACCAATACAACAGCCAAAATATAGTTGTTTACAGATATGCTGATGTACTCCTTATGTTAGCTGAAATCTCTAACGAATTACAAAACGGCCAACAGTTAGGCTATGTTACAGAAGTTTTAAATAGGGTTGGGATGACTCCTCAAGTTGGTTTTTTAGCTTCGCAAGAAGAATTTAGAGATGCTATAATGAAGGAATATCGTTTTGAATTAATTGGTGAAGGTGAAGACGCTCACAACAACAGAAGACGTGGATTTGATTATTTTCTAAATAAAACTATTTTAATACATAATACAAACTTAAACCCTGGTTTTAAACCTTTAGTTGATATTCTTTTAAGTACAGATCCAATAGGGACCATGACTTTGCCAATTCCACAATCAGAAATTAATACAAATGAATTAATTAATTGAATTATGCTTTTTCAAATAAAAAAAGCGCACACAGGATTTTTAGAAGGATTAAACTAATTTCAACGATGAAAAAACACTTATTTATTTTTTTAATACTCTTAAGTATCATTAAAATTCAAGCACAAGATCAATCAAACCCAAATATCCTATTTATTGCGATTGACGATTTAAAACCGACTTTAGGAATTTATGGAGATTCTTTTGCTGTCACTCCAAATATTGATGCCATTGCTAAGAATGGAACAACTTTTTTAAATAATCATACGCAACAGGCAATTTGTGGGCCATCGAGAGCAAGTTTACTTACGGGTAAAAGACCTGATTATACAAAGGTTTGGGATCTTAAAACTAAGATGCGAGATGTAAATCCAACTATTTTAACAATTCCCCAATATTTTAAGCAAAGGGGTTATGAAACTATTGGTGTCGGTAAAATTTATGATCCAAGATGTGTCGATAATCAGAGAGATAAGCCCTCTTGGAGCTTTCCTTCTATTAAAGAAAATGAGCTTGAATATCCAAAAGGATATAATAAACCCGCATTAGGTTTTTATCAAAATAAAGAAAATTTAAACACTATAAATGGTATTAAGAATAGTGCATTAGCAAAAAATATACAAAAAAATAAAATTTATAAATATATTACGGATCGCTTTAAGCCACCATATGAAATGGCAGATGTACCTGATGGAGCTTATGTTGATGGCGCAATTGCGAATAAGAGTATTCAATTATTAGATACAATGAATACTTCAAAACCATTTTTCCTGGCAGTAGGTTTTAAACGCCCTCATTTGCCTTTCGTTGCACCAAAAAAGTATTGGCAGCTGTATGATGAAAGTAAAATTCAGTTGGCTGCATATCAAAAAAAATCTAAAAACCCTGTAGATGTTTCCTATCACAAGGCTGGTGAAATGCAGAAATATAAAACACCAGAAATTATTTACAAATTAAATAATGATGGTTTATTAGCGCTAGATAAAGAACTTCAAAAGAAACTGATTCATGGCTATTACGCAGCCACCAGTTATATTGATGCGCAAATAGGTAAAATCATTGATAAATTAAAACAAAAAGATTTAGATAAAAACACTATCATAGTTATTTGGGGAGACCATGGTTATCATCTTGGGGATCATAGTTTGTGGAATAAACATTCTAATTTTGAGCAAGCAACTCGTTCTCCTTTAATTATTTATGACCCAAGAATTAATACAGGATATAAAATAAATTCTCCAACTGAATTTGTAGATTTATTTCCAACATTAAGTGATATAGCAAACATAGGAATTCCAAAAAATTTAGACGGTGTAAGTTTAAAAGCACAAATAAAAGGAGAAGTGAATACCTCAAAAACATATGCCGTTAGTCAATACCCAAGAAAAAATAAAATGGGGTATAGTTTTAGAACTAAAGAATATAGATATACGGTGTGGATCAATAAGAAAAAAAGTACAGTACCTATTTTTAAGGAAGATATTCATGCGGAGGAATTGTATGATTATAAAAATGATCCTTTAGAAACTGAAAATAAAATCGATAATGAAGAATATAAGCAGATAAAAATTACTCATCAAATGTTAGCGAAAGGTTATTTTAAAGACCAAGTAGCTGCCTCTAAAACTTCCGGAGAAAAGATTAAAAATCTCGATAAAGTTAAAAATAATAACACTTATAAACGTGCTCAGGTTATTTCAGAATTCATAATTAATACGATGAGTTTAACCAATACTAAAAGGCAGTTTTTACTGGAAACTTTATCTGAAAAATACGCTAATAATACAGCTCAAACTAAAGGTAAAAACCTTCCGAAATCAACCAGGAGAGCGATTTATAAAGCTACATTTATAGCGACTAGAAATAAGCTTTCAAAAATATTTTCAAAGATTGAAATTGCTCAGATTAATAAATTAGAAAAGAGGAAAATGAGTGAACTAAATAATAACTAAAGCTATTTTAAAATTAAGGAATGAAATTATTCACAAATCTATTTTTATTATTTTTATTGCTAAATTTTAAAGCTTACACGCAATCTAAGGATGCTTCTAATTTAATTGTCGGTGCTACTTTAAATTACAGAGAGTTAAATACTATTAAAGAAAAACTTTTTTTAAAAGACTTTAACTATTTAACGCCTGCAAACGCAGCAAAACAGTCAAGAGTTCATCCAAATCCAACTGTTTGGAATTGGCAACAAATAGATGATTTTATCACTTTTTCTAAAAAAAACAATTTACAAGTGCGTTTGCATGGACCTATCTCTCCTCAGACATCGAAATGGGCAAAAGAAGACCATAGAACTATTGAAGAATTGAAAACAAATATGATTGAATTTACAACAGCATTTGCAAAAAAATTCAATAAAGAACCTACAGTAAAATGGATGGATGTGGTAAATGAAACCATACTTCCAAACGGAAAGTGGTTTGGACCAAAAAAAGGCACTAATAAATGGGAGAACCCTTGGTTAAAAATAGGATTAGATGCTAATGGCTGTCCAATATACATATTAAAAGCTTTTGAAATTGCAACAAAATACGCTACAAATATCAAGTTAGTTTACAACCATAATGCAGGTATGGAAAGTTTCATGTGGGATAAAGTCAAGGAAACCATTCTTTATATTCGTTCTAAAGGATATCGGGTTGATGGTATTGGTTGGCAAGCTCATATTGGACTGAGTGCTTCGACTAAAGCTATTTTAGAAAACACAGATGAAGAACTAGAAAAGCTTTCTGACTTGATAGACTGGGCTCATAAAAATAACTTAGAATTCCATATTACTGAACTAGACTACTTTGTTAAAGACAATAATAAATTGTCAGAAGAATATCAAAAACAAGCTGAAATCTATACAAAAATTGTAAATATATTAAGAAAGAAAATCAAATCTGGAGTTGTAACATTGAATTTTTGGGATATGGCTGTTCGAACAAGAAAAGGGAAAGAAGGAACATTTCACTCAATTTATGATTCAGATTTTAAACCAACTCCAGCATATAAAGCTATTAACTTATCATCAAAAAATCATTTATAATATGCAAATACTAACATTTATCGGATTTACACTTTTTGTGGCAATCATATCGTATTTAAAAACTAGAGAAGTAGGAGTTACATCTTCAGATAGCTACTTTTTAGGAGGTAGAAGTTTAACGGCAGGTGTCATTGCAGGCTCATTATTACTTACCAATCTATCTACAGAGCAAATTGTGGGGTTAAATGGTGCTGCCTATGAGAGTGGATTGTCAGTTATGGTTTGGGAAACCTTGGCAGCAGTTGCGATGATTATAACGGCTATTTTTCTGCTACCAAAATACTTAAAAGGTGGTTTAACTACAGTACCTGGGTTTTTAGCAAGAAGATTTGATACAACAACAAAAACGTTAACATCGGTATTGTTTTTATCGGGTTATGTGGTTGTTTTATTACCTGTAATTTTATATTCTGGATCACTTGCAATAAGCGGAATGTTTAACATTCCCGAATTACTCGGCGTTACACACACGCAATCTATTTGGATTTGTGTTTGGGGAATCGGAATTATAGGTTCTATTTATGCCGTTTTTGGAGGTCTAAAAGCAGTTGCGGTTTCAGATTCAATTAATGCTATTGGTTTATTAGTCGGTGGTATTTTAATACCAATTTTCGGATTAATGATGATTGGTGATGGTAGTATTTTAGATGGATTAAATATATTAACAACAGAGAACCCAGAGAAATTTAAATCAATGGGAGGCCCAACAGATCCTGTTCCTTTTTACACCATTTTTACAGGGATGATGTTGGTTCAATTATTCTATTGGGGTACAAATCAGCAAATTATACAAAGAGCTTTGGGAGCAAAAAATTTAAAAGAAGGTCAAAAAGGATTAGTATTAGCTTCTTTTATAAAAATATTAGGCCCAATAATTGTGGTATTACCAGGTATTATTGCTTACCATTTATTTGAAGGAAATTTAGAGAATCAAGATAGTGCATATCCTATGTTAGTAAATAAAGTATTGCCAGATGCTTTTGTAGGCTTTTTTGCGGCAGTACTTTTCGGTGCCATTTTAAGTTCTTTTAATAGCGTTTTAAATAGTTCTGTTACCTTATTTGGAATCGATGTTTACAAAGAACATATAAACAAAGAAGCAGATGAAAAAACGATTGTGAAATACGGAAAAATATTTGGTGTAATTTTAGCAATTGCAGCAATGTTTATTGCTCCTTTAATCGCGAATGCAGGTAGCCTTTTTGATTATTTACAAGAAATTAATGGTATTTACAGCATTCCTATTTTAACAATTATTGTTGTTGGA
>Ga0209815_1000585_pt1 | contig 26857 bp, 24 predicted proteins | sample CoawatmetaG00DNA_FD_187507 | JGI IMG/M metagenome (GOLD analysis project Ga0209815, IMG submission 187507) | Marine microbial communities from the West Antarctic Peninsula - Coastal water metaG002-DNA (SPAdes) (version 2) | ecosystem: Environmental > Aquatic > Marine > Coastal ...
CATTTCTTGCATCCTGTGCTGACAAGAATCTTGTTGCAGCTGTCACAGCGTTCGCTTTTAAACCTGTATAATTGCCAGGGTTGTCGATCGAATCTTGCAGCACCATTTTGGCATTAGCCGTCATCCTGGCAATTTCTGCAGATCTCGCAATGATGCCAGCCGTCTTTTCTAGATACGCGGTTTCATCAATAGCTAAATAATCTCCCAACCCAATTCCCCTCGCAATAGTCTCTGGTAAGGTCGCTGCAAGATTTCGTTTGATATCTTCGACAGATGGAATTAGTCCATAGAGCCATTCAACAAACTCTTTAATGTTTTGTATAAATGTATTCTTTTCACCATCATCCTCGATGCTAAACACTCTTTTAAGTTCATTAATAATAGCATTGATGGGTGAGAATACTATATTGGCAAGTGTACCCAATATAGATTTACCCATATTCAAAGGCGACTGTGACCACCAATCATCCCAAGCCTTTTGAGCTTCAGCCTGACCTTCTTCTGTTGTGCCTGTGGCACCAAACAAGTTTCTAATAAAGTCAAGGGATTTGCCAAGCATATCGAATGGGTATTGAATGATGTCTTTTATTATGGTTGTAAATGAAAAATCTTCAAACCCAGCCATGAAACTTGTAAACGCATTTGTATCATTAAATGTGCCATCAGCGTTTAGCCATGCAGCCGGCACAAATTGTTTAATGATGTATCCAGGAATTGCTTTAATGAAGTCGAGCATTTCACCAAAGAAGGAAGACAAAGCACCACTGAGGAAGCCACCAAGACCGCCGCCAATCCACTTGTCCATTTTACCTTCACGGTCTTCCATCTCAGCCTGAGCTTCGCCCACACCATCAAACACAGATAGAATAACAGCAATAGGTCTCAATACTTTCAAAAAGGTCTTGAGCCATTTGTTATCTTTTAGAGCCTGCATTGCCTTACTGATGAAGCCCTCTTTACCAATACCCTTAGTCAACTCAGCATTTGCTGCAAGGTTTGCCGCGTTGTTAGGCAGTCCATCTTCAACTGCCTTGAGGTTCTTTCCTAGGTCTTCTACGTATTTTGTTACGTTAGCAAAACCAACATACTTCTTGGATATTGCATCCACAAATCTGTTAGACTTTGGATCAAACTTATATTTGTCACCAATTAATTTGTCAATTGCTTTCATGTTTGCTGGGATATTGTCAAACATTCTTAGCGCTTTAGCACCCTTATCAGCCTTAGCCCACGCAGGTAACTTGAACGCTGCCATAGTGTTTTTAAGGAACCCTGTGTAGCCAGTGAACGCTCCTTTTAAGCGCCTTAGGTCTTTCATGTTAGGCCCAAGACCCTCAGTAGCAGCAACAAAGCCTGCCATGGTCGCTGTAATGGTTGCAACCGCACCACCAACCGCTGCTATTAAGCCAGCGCCTGGCAACCCTGCAAGGAACATGCGGCGAGTGGAACTGTCGCTACTGCCACCAGAGGATGAAGAACTCCCTGCGCTGGAACGGGTTGCTGCTCTTCTAGCTTCAATGTCAGCTTCAAGCTGACGCTTTCTATCCAACTCTCCTTGTTCAAGAAAGGCCTTCATAGATTTAGTCAATGAAGCAACAGCCGCAGTAGTATCCTTCTGCGCCTTGACCTGATCTCTGTTAGAGTCTGCCAATGCTTTTGTTACATTGGATAGAGTAGCTTCAGCCATGTTTCATATTCCTTGCTCGAGCAGCTTCGTTTTGTTCTTTGATATGATCTGTCAATAATGTAAGGTACACTTCCCTTTCCCAAGGCATCATATTGCCAATTTCGCTTAGTGAATAGTGATGATGTTGCATCAGTTGGAAGTTAGTATTATAATGGTTCGCTAAGCTATCATGAGAAAGGCATACTAAAAAAAATCAGTCATTCCTTGTAGTGTGCGTGTGTTCACCTCTTCACAGCGTTCACATTCGAAATAAATATCGTGGGTTAATTTGGGCATCTGTTCAACATAAGCACTTAACATCCCAAATTGTGTACTTGTCATAGACTCAATAAAATCAACAATCTCTTTATTAGAGACATCCTTTACAAGTGTGCGTTCTTCATCAGACACAATAGCCTCAATGCACTTACCAATTAGATCAAAGCCAATAGATGTGCTGGACCCCAGCGCTTCAATCTCAATAATCTGCTTGTATGTTGGCCACTTCATTTCAATAGAAATCTCATCAGTTAGTTGAACAACATTATTAATCTCGGGGACATCGACAACAACAGAGCTGACATCTACTGCAACCTCGTTATCATGCTCACATTTAGAACACTTCATACCAAGTTTGGCATTCTCGCCCACAGACTTCGAGCGAATCTGAGTAAACATATACTCGACATCAAAGATTGCGAGAGCAGATGTGTTAATCTCATCTTGCACACAAGCAGCAATTGTATCAACAACTGCACTCAATGTAGCCTTGGAGTCTTGTGTCTCCATTGCCATCATTAAGATTTTTTCTTCTTTTACCAGGTATGGCCTGTAATTTACCTTCTGTTTTGTTGAAGGAATAATCAATTCATACTTTGGAGAGTCATTCAGTTTAGGCAGTGCCATTCATTTCATCCTTAGAATAATTTAGTTAATAATGTACCAATCTGTGACTTTGCAAAGTCAAGACCAGGTGTTGCTTGTTTTGTTTCTGATGTCCATTTGGTATATGACATAGCAACAGTCAATTCCATTAGACCTTCTTGATCGTTAGCTAGCTCTACAGCCATCATAGTTGTTGGGAATGCTTCAAATAGCGTGCAAGTATATACTACTTGGTCGCCCGTGAGAAAATTAAGATCAAACTGCCCTTGAGCAAAGTCAAACGGTCCAATCTTAGGCAATCTGTTTTGGATCTCAGAAGGAAGTTTGGGAATACCCAACGCTGTTGAATATACCGGTAAGCCTACACCCTTACGAAGTTGCTCAACTTGGATTGTAAATGAGTATTCATTCTTATACCCAAGCTCATAGGTGTCAGTATTAACAGCAAGGCTCTGCCATGTTTCAAAATACTTCTTAATGCCATAATCATTTAATAACAGAAATGACATGGTTATATCATCGTGTACAAACCCGTACGCAATCTTCTCACGCTTCATACCGATCTCTCGGTCGTATGTTAGTACTTGCTTACCTGGTAAGTTGACTTTAGTGCACAGCAAGTTGACTTCAGTCGCAGATGCTCCTGGCAATGATGGTAGCTTTACTCTGAATATATTTCCTCGGGCGATCCCGCCTTTGGCAGATATCTGACCTTTTAGTTGATCTACGCCATAGCTCATGAATTCATTTTCCTTCTAGAGTCTGCATAGACTGCCGATTGACTTGCTTTTTGGAAATCAGCAGTAGGAAGGAATGTCGCAATTTCCCATTCGGGAGCTGGGACAAACGCAAACTTACTTCTGACATGTGAAGTTAAGTAGTGTTTAATACAGGGCTTAAAGTACTTGAACTTTGCTGATCTTTGCAACACGTCGTATGTAGCTTCAAATTGTGTGGTATCGTCGTATTTTTTATTATTGGTGACTTCCAATAGCGCGTCTAAGAACTTAGCTCTTAATACTGGTGGTAGGTAATGAAGATTCAATCCTAAGAAACCACCAGTAGCTGGCTTCAGAACAATTACCAAGGGAAAGCTATCGTAAAACGGAAGTGTGGCTTTTCCCTTAGGATCATAAAAGAACATCATCATACTACCAAGAATCTGTCTGCCCTTTAGTTGAATAGGATCTTCTTTCATCAGCGAGCCCCTGCTGACATTTTTGCCCATGGCGGCGGCCTTCTTACGGAACCACTCGCGTGATTGAGCAGAACGCGGAGTGATACCGTTTCTGAATGCTTCGTACTCTAGGTTTTTAAATAATTGACTCATGCCGGTATTTATATCTTTTTCCGTTGCCTTTTTTCATAATCAGGTGTATAATCATATAGCGGGTTATGAGGGGCAGCTAAGAGTTACTTCTTCTTCTTAATTGGTTTTTTAAATGGCTTTAGAGGCTTCAATGGTTTTAAGGCTCTGCTTGACTTGGGAAGTATACCCATCTTCTCCAATGTATGTTCTGTCCATATCTCAAACCCCCAGTTCCTATCTTTTGCATATTCTCTAGCAGCGGTCCACTTGTTTTCATTCTTAATATAAGTCAGGGCTTCATTAAGATATCTTTTAGTTTTATCTGGTCGTTTAGGAGGAGCCGTTTCTTTTGCTGGTTTGATCTCAACAAGAACGGTTCTACCATCCTTATAAGTAATCTTGAGATCCATAAAGTATCTATGGTACTTTTTATCAACATCATAATAATATGGGATAACAACCTCTTCAGATGACCACTCCTTCACTTGTGAGTTTCCCTCACACCAACTGAAGCAATTTTTCTCCCAAAGAGATCTATAGATCACCTTAGTGTGATCGCCTTTATACTTAGATGGGTTTTTGACAATGTACTTACCTGAATAGGCCATTTTTATGTATAAATACCTTTAACAATTCTTAATACTTATTGGAAATATAATGGCCACATATACGTATCCACTAGAACGTCAAGATGACTACAAGGGTAGAATCACATTTCGTCCTATTGTATATAGTCCTCCAGAAGTTAATACTTCAGGGCTTGGCGGTTTCTTCCGGCGTGGATCTGGCGAAGGTTTAGCAAGCAGGTTCACAGAAACTGGTGCATTTGAAGCAATTCAGACGGCAGAGCCCTTCGGTGGGCGTGGTCCAGATATTGATATAGAACCCGTTGGTGACCAGATTATACAAGCAAGTAATGAGTTTACAGATCGAAGTAAAGGTGTGATTCTATACTTGCCCACTGCATTTATTGTTAATGATCAAATGAATTACGAACAACTGAACTTAGGTCCAATTGGTGCCACAGCAGAAGCTGGCATGAAAGCTGGCCAAGGAGCTATGGGCGCACTTGCCCGAGGTGCTGGCCAAGCTGCGAGCAGCATGGTTGGACTTTTGACAGGATCGGTTACTGATCAAAGAGCGGCTCGTTTAGCTGCTGTACGACTAGCGCAGGCCGCACCAATAGGAGAAACTGGAGCTAATGCTGTTGGGTCAGCGTTGGGTGTTGCGGTCAATCCTAACACAAGAGCCTTATTTAGATCTGTGGGTCTCAGAGAGTTTTCTTTTTCATTCCAATTGATTGCTTCTTCGGCTAATGAAGCCGATGAGATTGAACGCATTGTAAAATTCTTTAGAGAAGAAATGTATCCAGACACTATCAATATTCCAGGTGGTTTGAATGTGCCTGTTGGATATGAATTCCCAAATAAATTTGAAATTGTAATTGATTATAATAATACACAGGTCGGTACTAGAATACTTCCTTCATTTTTACGGAGTGCACAGGTTACTTACAATCCCAACAATATGGGATATCACAGAGACGGTAAACCTTCTGAAGTGTCAATGACTCTGTCGTTCGGTGAATCAAAAACATTGACAAAACAAGATATCAGAGATGGATACTAAGAATGTTTTTTAAGAATTATCCTCAGACGCTTTATAAGTTTGGCAATGAAATAAGTCAGACGGCCATTCAAGATCTATCAGCATATGTTGATCTGATCGATCAAGTGAAAGACAATATCAACTTTTACCAAAAGTATACAATACTTGACGGAGACAGACCAGATACACTTTCATTGAAGCTGTATGGGTCTGTAGCATATTACTGGACATTCTTTTTGTTGAACGATTCTATTAGACAACAAGGCTGGCCTTTGACAGCACAAGATATCCGTGTTAAGGCTGCTGTTGATTATCCTAATACAATACTTACAACAAGAGACATGGATGCGGTATTAGCATACTTTCAGGTTGGCAGTACAGTTACTGGCCAATCATCTGCGGCAAGTGGAACTGTACTTAAACGTAACATTGATCTGGGTCAAATATTTGTGTCTGGCGCTGGCGGATTTTTAGCAAGTGAGGTTATATCAGACACTTCAAATCCTGAATTACCTCAGTTTCTTGAAATTGTATCAGCGGCCAAAGAGCACTTGGGAATTCATCATTACACAAATTCTGATGGCTATGCTGACATTGATCCTAGATCAGCACCTGGTGCGACATTAGCAGCTGTTAGCTATCTTGATAGGTATGTGTCGTCAAATGACACTCTAAAAGAAATAAAAGTAATAAAACCATCAGCTATAGGTGAGATCTTCTCAGCTTATCAAGAAGCGCTGAGAACAGTCTAATGGCCAACATTGCAAAGAAAGTTGCAGAGTCTCCCTTTGATTATGTTTTAGAAAAAGCAGTAATTGAGTCTGACTCATTTCCCGAAGGTCGTTTTATTGATATAAAAAATGTTATAACTGACATTGAAATATTTGAACATCTTGATAAACCGTACCTTACAGGAGCTGTAGCATTTGTAGATGACGCGGATATCTACAACCTCGCTGACTTTGGCGGTGCTGAAAAAATTACTCTACGATTTAAATTGCCTGGACCTTCTTCTTATCCAAGTGAAAAAGTATTTAGAGTGGAAAAGGTTCTAAAAAACATAAAGACAAATGATAGTACAGGTGTTGTTGTTCTTCATTTAATTGAAGAGCACGCTTTTGTATCTAGTCTAATTAATGTTAACAAAGCATATACTGGTAAACCCTCAGAGATTATTCAGAACATTATAAAGGATAATCTAGGCCTTGAATTTTCTGGACCAATTGTACCAGACGATCAACCAAATATGAGAGTAATTGTTCCAAATCTAACTGCGCTTGCGGCCGCATTGTGGGTTAGGAATAGAACAACATCTAAAGAGGGACTACCTTACTATCTATTTTCAACTTTAGCAAATTCTAAGATGCATTTAGTCGATCTGGCTGAGATGTTAAATTCATCTGTTGATCCTACTCCGTATTGGTATTCTCAACTATATGCAGCTAATAGTGTTGATAGGTCTGTTGCGGATCAATCATATATAATTCAGAATTACTTTTCGAGAAACACAGATGAGATTCTTCCTTTAATTAGAAAAGGTCTTGTCGGAGCTAATCATATATTCTATGACAGTATGACAGGATCACCTCACAAACTCAAGTTTAATGTCAACAAAACTTTTGACGAATTAAAAAGTAGTAGTATAGTCCAATCAAACCAAAATAAAATGAGCTATAAACCCGAGTATAAGTACAACGATACTGCATTTCACGATATGGTATCACATCAAAAAACACACATTACAACTACCAATACATATGCTGATGCGGCTAACTATACTGAGTCTAATAATCTTGGATCCCATAAACAGAAGATTATATCTGAAGCGCTAAGAGACTTTATTGTTAAAGATAGTATAGATGTTGTATTGCCAGGAAGAAACTTTCTTCAAGGCAATTACAGTAACACAATTGGTAACCAACTTAGATTAAGATTTTTGAATAATGCCCCAGATGCATCTCAGAAAGACATTGATAATAAGAAGTCTGGTGATTATCTTATATATGCTTGTAAGCATACCTTTAGGAAAGAAAGATATGATGTAATGGTTAGTGGTGTTAAGCTGGCCAACCTCCAAGATGGAAGAAATTAAATGAAGGGTTTTTATGGAGATACAAGTAGATTTTTCCTGGGTATTGTTGTAAACAATGATGACTCTGAATTAAATCTAGGACGAGTGCAAATTAGAATATTTGGTGTCCACGATAACTGGGAAGACATTCCTGATTGGTCTCTTCCATGGGCTCAGATAGTTTTGCCTACCACAGAAGGTGGTATTAATGGTCTTGGGGCCAATCCAATGATTGAAACTGGGAGTCAAGTTTTTGGTTTCTTTTTAGACGGTAGAGACTCTCAACTACCCCTGGTACTCGGAACAATTCCAAAAATTATGACCCCCACAGCTTTTCAAGAAAGTAGTTTTACCAATTGCTCAGCTGCGCTACCACCAACAACAACTCGATCCACTCAAACTGGTGAATCAATTAAAGCCACCCCACAAACAAGTCTTGTTGGGTCAACTAATGCAGAGAAAGCATTTAACTTTATGGTTATGAATGGCTTTAATGCAAATCAAGCTGCTGCAATGGTAGGAAACTTTGCTGCCAAAAGCGGCATGGAATTGACAACAGGTTCTTATGGAATTGTTAGTTGGAGCGGGGACAGAGAAAAGGCTCTTACTGAGTATGCAACGGCTATCAATCAACCCATCACCTTGCTAGAAACTCAACTAGGTTTTGTAATGCAAGAGCTGAAAGGTTATTTTGCTCCAGCAGCGGCGAAGATCAGATCATCTAATGATATTGAGACAGCAACCTTACGTGCAAAACTTCATTATTTTGAAGACAAAAGTATAAACGATCCTAGAACTGACCCAATTATTCTGATTGCACGAGATGTGTATGAGAGGTTTGCATAATGATTACTAAAAAAACATTGAACAATTCTTTATCTTCTTTAAAGAACAGAATCAACTTTGACACAATTGCTAATGCTGCAACAACTGCTATTGCGGAATTGCAATCGACATTTACAACCACTCTAGGTTCAAGTGTTGGTAGTGAAGTCGGTGGGTTTCAATCCCTCACTCAAGAAATAGATGGTGCTGTGAATAGCAATGAAGTTGTGGGTGGCGGGGTAAGTTTAATTACAAAAAACCCATCGGGAGTCAATCTTGTCGAAGAGATATCTAGCTCTGTTATTGCAGAGCTGACAGCAATTGCTGGATTGGATGTTGTGAGTGGGATCAACAAGACCATTGTATCTGCGTCTACACCCGAAGCGATTGGCGCAACTGTAAGTGCGGTGGCCAACAAAGATATTGATGATGTCCTGCCAGCTATTATAGCAGTCTCTCCAAGCAGATTGCAGTCATCGGCTGGATCAGCGGTAGTAAAAGAACTTAAAGGTGGAGGTATTGGCAATTCGTTTGTATCCACGTCTAACATAAGTTTGGCGGCTGTAAAACGCTATCTTGATAAAGGAATGAACCAACCTGTTAAAGACTTAATTGAAGAAGTAGACCAAACAGTCAAATCGGTAATTATAAATCTGACTCAATCGACAGGTAAGCTAATTCCTGTAAAAGTAATACAACAAGCAACTGGTCTCATAGATAACAAGCGATATAAAACTGCGGCAGAATTAATTGCGGGTTATTCTAGCCTGTCTGTAATTGATATAGAAACAGAACTTGCAAAAATTAGCACTAGTGTAAAAGACTCAGTGCAGCCAACAAATACCGCTTTTAACAAGTTGGGAACATCTACTGCACCTACTTGTGTTATTTCTCAATACGATTCGTACTGGAATGGTGCTGATACAAGTATAAAGAATCCTGGAGGGTCTACTGGTCAATCATATGCATTTTCATATGTTTCTTCTCTTGAAGAACTGGAAGCGGAGCTAAGATCTGCGACGAGAGAAATTACAGAAACCGTTATTCATTGGACTGCCCATTATACAAACCAAGCCTCTGTAGGGGCTGAAGAAGTTCACAAGATGCATAAACAACGAGGGTTTAGTGGGATTGGATATCATTACATTATCAGGCGCGATGGTAGAATCCAAAGAGGGCGACCCATTAATCAACAAGGTGCTCATGCAAGAGACTTTGGTCATAATAGAAAAAGTATTGGGATCTCTCACGTAGCTGGATATAATTGTGTTTCTGGGACGCCAAATCCTGATCAATATATATCAGCCGCTTCTATTAATACTGCTCAATGGAAAGCTCAGAAAGATTTCCTTACTGCATTCTATAGAGTGTTTCCTGGCGGACAAGTGATAGGTCACTATCAATGCACAACAACTGGTAAAGCCGACCCTGGATTTGATGTAGACGCTTATATAAAGAATACATTTAATAAAACAAATGCGATAGCATATGCTAATAGCCAAGGTCCTTTAACTAGACAACAATTGATTACGCAAAGAGGCACTAACCAAGCTCCTTTAACTAGCCTTCGCCCCATAACTAGACCGTAAGAGGTACAGCATGACAACCGAAAACGACGATCTTCAAGATCGCATTGCGCTATTAGGCCCAGGTCAAGAAACCGAGGGCATGTTGAATGTTAATCAAGCAGATGTGACAGGTCAATTCCCAACTCTTCAATATTGGTACAGTTCTTCTGTTAACCAAGCAGCGTACGGAACTCAGGCCAATAACCTAACCCTTGGTGGTGGTTTCAGCAATATTAATTTTTCTCTGCCCGAATCTATACCATCTAATAACACAAAGAACAGAATAATCCAAACAGGCACAGGCCATTCATTTGAAATGGACGATACTGCAGGCAACGAACGTATCCTTATTAGACACAATAGTGGTAATGGAATTGAGCTGAGACCAGACGGAAGTATTGTCATCGCAGCGGCCGATCAAACTGTTTCTGTGACTGGAGATCAAAGAATAGTAATTGAAGGTAATGCTACTGTCATCTATAATGGCAATGTTGATATGGAAGTTGCCGGCGATTATAATCTAAATGTCAAAGGCGACTATAACGTAAATGTTGGTGAGAACAAAGCAGAGAACGTAGAAGGGTCGAGTAGAACGACGATAGAAGGTAATGCCGGGCAGACAGTCAAGGGTAGTAAATCAACCACGGTACTGGGGACAGCTACAGCTACAATCCTTGGTGATAATAATAATATCACTAAAGGCATAGCAAGGCAAACAGCTGAAGGCAACATGCAAATATCGTCTGGTGACATTATGCATATTAGTGGTAAGAATAAGTTGTACCAAAGTTCTGACAATATGAACATTGCTGCAACCGATATGTCGATCTTCTCATCTACTGGTGTGATTGGTGGACCTGATGTAATCACCCATGTTAAAAATATCTATGCTACATCTGCTACATTTACCGCTGGCGTAACAGCGCCTACATTTACAGGCGACTTGACTGGTAGGGCTGATACTGCAATTGCATCTGATACTGCAAATGTGGGTCCGTCAAACGGCACTGCGGCTGGATTTACAAATGTTAATACGGCCACAGATACAACCACAAGAACTGCTCCTTCAGCCGCCAATGTATCAGATTATCTTACCAAGACAACAGTTGGTGCGGTAGATGTAAAGGTTGATATTGATAATCATTTCTTGAAACTAATTAATAAGTCTGATGCTACAGGGGGACTATCTACAAAAGATCTTTCGGTAGCAGAGGTCAGATCCAAGACAAGAGACGATGCAAACCTCAGCAACAACACGTTTGTGGGGAATGCTGTTGCTAAGGGTGTTCTCAATCCATCATATACCAACACAACACCCAACGAGGTTGGCCGAATATCTGGTAAAGGTACCAACCCCGTTAGAGGATCGACGCCGATATCCAATGGAGGTTTTGGTGCTGGTCTCAATAAGTTCCAAGCACCTCAAGATAACACATCTACTGTGTTCACTCCTGAATTAATAGTAAGTGGATCTGTTACTGCGAAGACTCTTTTAGCAAGAAGTGTTCCGTTGGCTACATTTACTACCGGTAAGCTCGTCGAGGTTCTAGAGGCTGACAGACTGCAAATTGCTAGGAACCTTCAACCACAAGCGGAACTTCTAAGACGCTTGAGGAATAGAAGCGATGTTGAATTTGCTAATCATCGGTTGGTGGTAGTGGAAGGTTTGTACACCAAAGGACCAGATGAGACCATTACGCCTAACAGTATTAACTGGTACAAATCAAAAGGTCGGGCGGTTGTATACGAACTTCACAACGAATTGGGCGCATTAGATATTGAAAAGACGTTTGACCTTGCTGTGATGTTAAAAAACATCTCGTCTTTTGAAAAAATGATCTTAGACTTTGACACATTTGATCCTGCTGGAGGTATCAATGCTCAACTAGTTATTATCATGCCAAATCTAAATAATCAGTATACTGTCGACGAAGGTTCATTCTTTAGGAATGTTGAGACAAGATTTAATGGTAAAGCTATATCTAACTCTGATCTCATAGAAGTATTGAGTTAAAACCATTATAAATAATGGAAACAAGGTAGAAAAGAATTATGGTCACTAGAGCTTTTTCAACAGAAGATGGAAATCTAAACGCGCGTAGTATTATTACAACGCGCAATAAGCTGTTTAGTGATATTGATCTGACATTTGCAAAACGACCTAGTGGTGATGTTTATAAGAAGACGGATGCGGCTGCTGTAAAACAAGCTGTTAAAAATCTGTTGCTTACAAACCTAAATGAAAAGCCATTCCAACCATCTTTTGGAGGCAACCTTGGTGGATTGTTATTTGAGCTGGTCGATACAAACTCACAATACGAAATAGAAAATGTTATAAAGGATGCAATTAAGAGATATGAGCCCAGAGCGCTCGTCATATCAGTAGTTGCAAATGTTCAACCCGATGCTAATGACATAAGCGTTACGGTAGAATTCCAAGTTGTTAATACACAAGAAGTTGTTATATTCCAAACAACTCTAACGAGGTTACGTTAATATGGCTACAAATATTCAATCAACACAACTTGACTTTGATACCATTAAAACAAAGTTAAAGACGTACCTAGCCCAGCAAACTGAATTTGCTGACTATAACTTTGAAGCCTCGGGTTTGTCAAATATTCTAGATGTGCTTGCATATAATACACATTTCAACGGTCTGACTGCTAACTTTGCTTTGAATGAAGCCTTTCTTAATACAGCTCAGCTAAGATCGTCAGTCGTGTCTCATGCAGAGGCTTTGGGATACAATCCACGATCAATTACATCCGCTATCGCATATGTTAATATATCAATTGTAGTATCAGACTCAGGCCGCCCTGCAACTATTACTCTTCCAAAGTATTCAACATTTAATACATCGGTGGATGATATAAATTATACATTCTATACAACGGAAAGTGTAACAGCAACAGATGATGGAACAGGAAACTACTCGTTCTTGAATGCTTTGGGCACAGCTGCCATTGCTATCCAAGAAGGTGTCATTAAAACAAAAACATTTAATGTGGGTTCTACTACTGATAGACAGATCTTTGTTATCCCTGACCTAACTGTTGACACAACTACAGCAACAGTTAATGTTTTTACGTCTTCGTCCTCATCCGATTTTTTATCTTATTCAAAATTGTATGATGCAGTAGCGGTTGATGCAACATCTACTCTTTATCAACTAAGAGAATCACCAAATGGTTTTTACGAGTTGGCGTTCAGTGATGGTACTACCACAGGTGTAAAACCTACAGCAGGCAACAAAATTGTTATGACTTATTTGTCATCAAAGGGTGCCACTGCTAATGGTGGAAGTGGGTTTACTCCAACAAGTACAATCACGGTAAATGCAAGCAGCTATAATCTTAATGTTGTGACATCTTCTGCAGCTGCTGGTGGTAAGGATAAGGAAGGCATCGAATCAATTAGGTTCAATGCACCCATTACTTTTGCTGCTCAACAAAGACTCGTTACAGCTGGTGATTATAAAGCATTGATTCTTTCAAAATACTCTACAGTTGAAGATTGTGTTGCTTGGGGCGGTGAAGATAATATTCCTGCAACATATGGCAAGGTTTTTATTAGTTTAAAGTTTCCATCTACAGTTTCTGAAGCTGGAAAGACAGTTATAAAAGACAACATTCAAACAAATCTTATTAGGCCATTATCTGTCATGTCTATAGACTCCACCTTTGTTGATCCAGAGACAACATTTATTGAGTGCAGCACATTCTTTACATTCAATCCAAATAAGACCGGTAGTACAGTTAAAGCAACAGAAACTTCTGTTCAAAACGCCGTTAATAATTACTTTAAATTAAATCTTCAAGGTTTTAGTAAGTCATTTAGAAGGTCAAATATACTATCGGATATCGATGAATTGAGTGAAGCTATTCTTAACTCGAGAATGAATATTAAACTTCAGCAAAGGTTTACTCCAACTCTGGGAACGTCAGCGTCATATACTCTTAACTTCCCCGTAGCTCTTGCAGTTCCTGATGATGTAAATCATGTTGTGACATCAAACACATTTAATATTAGTGGTTTAGTTTGTGTTATTCGTAACCAATTGAAAACAAATATACTGCAGGTCGTTGATGCGGATAGCAACATTGTTGTTGATAATGTAGGCAACTATACTGCTACGACCGGTGAAGTTAAGATAATAGGCTTTAGTCCTAGCACCATCGCCGGTGGTCAAACTACAATTAACATCAGCGTGACCCCAGCCTCTCAAAGTACTATACGCCCACTTCGCAATTACATATTAGAAATTGAAACAAGCAAGTCGTTCTCATCTGGAACGGTCGACTACGACATAACACAAGTTGCTCTATAATGGCTACCCAAACACTTTTAGACTTTGACCGCAGGGATAGAAATTTTGCTGAAAGTAAAGTGCAGGATTTGTTGCCTGAATACTTTACCAGCGATTATCCTAATCTAGTAAAGTTTTTAGAATATTACTATGAGTTCCAAGACCAAGATAAAAGTCATGGGTTTGACGATAAGCTCCACAACCTTTATAATATTAGAGATTTGGCATCCGCTGATTTAGAATTAGTAGATCAGATTTTTAAGGAAATAGGCCAAGGGCAAATCAAGGCTTCGTATTTTACGAATCCTAGATATGTAGCGGGGCTATTTGCTAACTACTATAGAATTAAAGGATCGCTTTACTCAGCTGAAGGTTTTTTCAGATCATTCTTTCAAGAACAACCTCAGGTTCTATATCCAAAGAATGATATGTTTATTGTAGGCCAATCTAAGATTGGTCCAGAATCATTGAAGTTTATTCAAAATGACGGCATCTATCAAGTACTCTCAGTCTTTATCAGATCTTCTATACCTATCTCTGAGTGGAGAACTTTATATAAAGCATTTGTCCATCCAGCAGGTTTCCACCTAGCTGGAGAAGTTATTATTGAGGCTCTTGGTAATTTAAATTTACTTAATATGCCTCTGGCTATTCCAGATAGTGATGCAGGTGTATTTGGGCTTGATGGTTTTGCAGCATTTAGTAATATCTTAGGGTTTGGGTCCATCACAGCTATCTACCCAGATGGTGGTGATAGTGATGCATTGCCAGAGCGTCTCAGCTTAATTGATCGTATTCAAGATTATTCCACGGTCACAGTTGAACAGCTTAATGCAATGTATAATGACATTGAAGATGTAAGTGACGCAAACTCACCAAGATTCGATGAAGACAGTACTGCTTCAATCAAATCTATTAAGTTCTCTAATGCGTTGGAAACAATGGATCAGGAAATGGTTGATGGGTACGGTGGCTCTCGCTTTATGGTTGACAGCTCTGCATAATTAAACATCGGAACTGAATTATGAGACAAATAAAACATATAAATACTTTTAATTAAACGACATACCGTTAGGGAAAATTGAGATGGCAAGGCAAAATATAGCAACAGGTAGTGCCGCTAATGATGGTACTGGCGATACGCTACGTAGCGCTGGTGGAAAAATTAACGACAACTTTGTAGAACTTTATTTAAAACTTGGTGGGGACAGTGATGCTCTTTCCGACCAACTCAGCATGACTGTAGGATCACTCGTTTTTGAAGGTTCGGCTGCTGATGCTCATGAGACATTTCTTCAAGTAGTAAACCCCACAGCAGACAGAATAGTATATGTTCCCAATGCCGGTGGAACCCTAATCCTCGATTCAGACACACAGACGATGACTAACAAGACTTTGACATCTCCTGTACTTACAACTCCACAAATTAACGACACATCCTCAAATCATCAGTATGTTGTTGCTGTAAGTGAGCTGGCTGCTGATCGTACTATTACTCTCCCATTGCTAACAGCTGGGGACACATTTCTGTTTGCTACTCATGCTGCAACACTAGAAAACAAAACATTAACAAGTCCTGTTGTCAATACCCCAAAGATTGGTACATCTATTAATGATACTAACGGAGCTGAGTTACTAAAACTAACAGCAGCATCTAGTGCAGTAAACGAATATACTCTTGCAAATGCGGCAAGCGGCAATAAACCAACCCTGTCTGCAACTGGCGGCGATACTAACATTACAACTAAGTTATCTGCAAAAGGCTCTGGATCGGTAGAAGTTACTAAGGGCGCTGTTACTGCTACAACAAGAACTGCCAATGGAGCAGCGACTCCCAATACGGGATATATAATATGTAACAAGGGCTCTGCCTTGGCAGTATCCCTTGCAAATGGTACTGTTGTTGGAGAAACAAAACTATTTACAAATAAAGGTGCCGGGACGGCTACGATCACACCAGCAAACTTAGCTGGTGGAACAACCGTCACAATTCAGACACACGAAGCAGCGCACTTGATTTGGGACGGTACTAACTGGTTCCTTATTGCTTCATTTAACGGTGCATTGGCATAATAGGATAATAATATGGCTGGTATTTTAACTGATACACTAAAAAGATTACTGCTCGATAAACTTGTTGCGGATGTTCAAGACGCCGCACAGTACTACTATATTGGGATCGGTAACTCTATTGATTGGGACAGCTCTGATACGGCTCCTACACCTCTCAACTCTCAGAGAGAGGATCGCAATCTTCGACTACAGCTTCAGTCTATCAAGTCGGGTGAGGACGTATCGTTTGTTATCCCCAGAAACAACTGGACTGCTGGTGCAATTTATGGCGGGTTTGATGACAATTCTGTAAGCCATCCCACAACACCATACTTTGTTATTACTGATGACAACGCAGTGTATATGTGTATCAAGCAAGGTAGAGATGCCAATGGCGCAGCTGTTGCATCCACTGTTAAGCCCAGTGGAGCTTCTGTTAAATCATTCTTGGTAGCGGATGGATATATTTGGAAGTTCCTCTATACACTAACAGCGGGCGATGCTAATAAGTTCCTATCTGCCAACTTCATCCCTGTCAAACTTATTGCCTCTACAGACAGTGCATCACCAGCTGCTGATGTTGAGCAAAAGGGTGTTCAGGACGCGGCCGTATCTGGCCAAATTGGCTCTATTCAAATTATTAGCGGTGGTACGGGATATGCATCAGCCCCGACTGTAACAGTTAGTGGTGATGGTGACAGTTGTACTGCAACGGCTATTATTAGCGGCGGCGCAGTAGTAGATATTAAACTTGATTCAGATGGCACTGGTGATGTTAAGCACGGTTCTGGATATACAAAAGCTACAATAGTATTCAATAGTGGCGCTGCAACAGCTAGAGTTTCGTTATCACCTAAAAACGGATTTGGGTCTGATCCGAGGCAAGACGTTCGTGCAAAAGCAGTGATGTTCAACACCAAGCCCAATGGTATAGAGACAGGGAAGTTCATTGTAGGTAACGATTTCAGACAGATTGCTTTGATCAAGAATCCTTTGATTCCTTCGACCGATTCTGACTTCACTCAATCAGCTGGATTTGGTTTATCAGCACTAAAACTTTCAGCAGTGTCGACAGCGTATTCTGCAGACAAGACAATCCTCGGTGGGTCTTCTGGCGCCAAAGCATATGTCGATACATATGCATCCAACACAATATATTATCACCAAACAGAAACAACAGGTTTTACATCATTTACAGCGGGCGAAGCACTAACAGAGACTGACGGCTCAGGTAGTGGTACATTGGATAGTGCTTCAACATGGCTCACAGGCGATATAGATATTGTTGGATCAGGCGACATTCTTTACGTAGAGAACAGAGCTGCTATTTTACGATCAGCTGACCAAACCGAAGATATAAAAATCGTCATCCAATTATAAGGTATTGAAGACAAATGGTTACCAATATAACAAGCACCACATTTAGTCAGTCATACAATGACGATTTTGCTGATAGCGACAACTATCACAGAATATTGTTTAACGATGGTAAAGCTCTACAAGCAAGAGAATTAACTCAACTTCAAACTATTATTCAGAAAGAAGCTGAGCAACATGCTAGGTTTATGTTTAAAGAAGGCGCCCCGATCCACTCTGGCGGCGCTTCTGTAAACAACCGTTATGAGTATGCAAAACTAAACACCACCACATACTCACTGCCAGCTACATCTTCTACATTAATCGGTGAAACATTTTCAGGATTAACTTCAACAGTTAAAGTTCGTATTGTGGAAATTAGTCCAGCCGTTGGGTCAGATCCAGCCACTATTCATATCGAATATGTCAACAACAACTCAGTTACTGGAACTACAAGTCCAGTTAGATTGACGGCGGGCGAAGTTCTTAACGGTGATGTTAGTGGGACAAACCTACAAGTACAAACAACCAACACGACTGCTAACCCAGCTGTAGGTAGAGGTACTCAGCTGACTACCCTACAAAGCACATTCTTTGTCTCTGGGCACTTTGTATTCTCACCTAAGCAATCCATTATTATATCAAAGTATTCTGATGTCCCCGATGCGACTATTGGTTTCACTGTAACAGAAAGCATTGTAACTGCCGGTGACGATAGTGCTTTGTATGATAACAGCGGGGCTACTCCAAACCTTACAGCCCCAGGTGCTGATCGTTATAGGATTACACTCAGTCTTACAAATAAAACATCCGTTGCTGCTGGCACAACATTCATCCCTTCATACACCATTACAAATGGTCTGATGGCCCAACAAAAAGCTGCAGGTGATGAAAGTCTAAACATCCTTGGCGACATAATAGCTAAACGGACATTTGAAGAGTCTGGTAGCTATACTGTAAGACCTTTTATTGTTAAGACAAAAGACAATGACTCAGATGCAACTAGACTTGATATTACAATTGGTAGTGGCACTGCATATGTAAACGGTCATAGATATGAATCGTTATCTCCATCGAAGATTATTATTACCAAGCCTAGAACAACAGAAACTATTAATAACGATGTTGTAGCGGCTGAATACGGCAACTATGTTCTTGCTCAGACAATCTTGGGTCTTCCTAATGTCACAACGCTTGCTGCAGTCAATCTAAGATCAGCAGCCACACATGGTGGTTCTACAATTGGTACTGCTAGAGTAAGATCAGTCGAAAATGTTGGCGCAGGTTCAAACGGTGTTGTTCAATATCGCTTGTACCTTTTTGATGTTGTTATGTCAGGAGCTAATAACTTTAGCGCTGTAAGAAGTGTTGGGACAAGCACAGTTAATTATGCTGACCTTCTTCTTGTAAACAGTGTTGCTGTGCTACACGATACAGCCAACAATAACCTATTCTTTCCTTTACCAAAAGAAAGACCACAATCACTGACAGACATTTCGTTACAAGTACAGAGACTGTTTACTGGCACAACAAGTGGTTCAGCCACAATGCAGTTCACATTGTCCGCAACTGGCGAGACCTTTGCTAACAGTAATGATTGGTTAATTTCGACAGACAGCTCTGGTGTACACGATACCATTGCAATAACAGCTGGCGGGAATGGCACAGCTGCTGTAACTCTTGGTACTCTTGCTAAAAGCTCTGCTGTCACAATGGTGGGGTATGTCAATAAAGGTTCCGCAACAGTTAAGACTAAAACACTGACTAACGCTACTGCTACTTTGACTCCTGAATCTGACGACAGTGTTGAGCTTGCTAAAGCGGACATCTATAGAATCAATGCTGTAAAAGACGCAGTTGTTGGCGGTAATGATATCACACGTTATTACATTCTTGATAATGGCCAACGAGATAACTTCTACGCAGAAGGTAAATTGCTACTGCGTTCTGGATTCAGCGCTCCAGCTGGTAATGTATATGTAGACTATGACTTTTTTGTTCATGGTGCATCTGGCGACTTCTTTGCTGCCAACTCTTACACTGGCCAAGTTGAATATGAAGACATTCCTTCACATAGACAGAAGAATGGTCAAACCATTCAATTGAGAGATCATCTTGACTTTAGATCAAGAAAGGCAAATACTGTCAACGACTTTACAAGTACTGGAGCAATCCGAGTAGAGCTTCCGGCCAACACTGACTTGGTTACATCTGATATAAGTTATTATAAAGGACAGGCGTTTAGAATTGTACTCAGAGATGATGGTGTGTTTGAAGCTGTAGCAAATACGCCAGCGGTGTATCCGCAATTTCCAAGAGACATTCCAATACATTCTATGGAACTTTATCGTCTAACAGCAAATCCATACACACTGTCAGAGTCTGATGTTGCGTTGACATATGTCGACAACAGACGCTATACTATGAGAGACATTGCTGATCTTGACACACGCGTTTCTAAAATTGAAGAAATAACAACATTAAACATGCTTGAGTTAGAAACAAGTGTGTTGGAAGTATTAGACTCTGCTGGTAATAATCGTCTTAAAGTAGGTCTAAGCGCAGACAATTTCACAAGTCACTTCCAAAGCGCTACAGAAAGCATAGAGTACAAGGCTTCGACTGATGTATTTGCTAGAGAGCTGAGAACACCATTTGTATCTAGATCATCAGAGCTAGTTTATGACAGTGACAACTCTGATCTGGTATCATTAATTGGCGATACAGTGTATCCATTATACACTGAAGAAGTTTACATTGACAATAGCCAAGCAAATGAAACTGAATCAGTAAACGCTTTTAACTTGGGTGTAACTGTTGGCTCAATCAAACTATCGCCTTCTTCAGACACTTGGTTTGACACTGCAAGAGCGCCAGATAGGATTATTGATGGTGGTTTCCTACTTGATACTTCTAATGCTTCTATGTGGAACGATTGGGGATTCAACTGGTCTGGTATTACTGAGAGTTCGCTAAAAGATAACTACTCAGCTACTCAGACTAAAAAGGCTGGTAGAACAACTACAACTGTTACTAATAAAATCAGTACCGAGGAAATGGTTGCCACCTCAATGGGCGATAGTATTCTTTACGAAACATCTATCCAGTATATGAGAAACAGGTTTATCTTCTTCAAGGCTCAAGGACTCAGACCTAATACAAGATACTTCCCATTCTTTAATGGGATTGATGTTTCTAGTTGGGTCAATGCTGGTTCTGGTAAGTTTGAATACTTTTCAACATTGGGCACCGCATCCGACTTCCTTGATCCCGGCCAGAAATATAAAAACAATACAGGGTTTCCGTCAGCGCTTGGTGGAGCAACAGCTTCTATTGTTAGTGACACAGAAGGCGTGGTCGAAGGTATATTCTTTGTACCAAACAGAGATGACATTAAGTTCTTGACTGGTGACAGACTATTCCAGCTTATAGATATTAGCACAACTAAGCTAGCAGACGCTACTTCATATGCATCAACAATGTTTACTTCTGCTGGTACACTGCAACATTATCAAGAAGCTATTAAACATACTCGTAAGTATGTTGTCCAAGGAACTGTTTCAGCCTATACTGAACCTGCACCACAACCAAACGTAAGCTCACCATCTAATAATGATAAAGACCAGTCGTGGACAGTAGGCGGTAACGCACACGAGCCGTTTGGATCAGCATTGAACCCCGATGTACCAAGTAATCCTAATAGACCAAGGCCAAAAGTGTATAAAACTACCAATACTTATCGTCCCAACACTGGCATGCATGCCACCGGTGGCGGTGTCCGATGATCGGCGGTGGGTTTTAATGATAAATTTTAGAGAGAATAACAAATGTCAATAAATCAAAATGTGATTAGTTTAAATCCTATTGCTCAAACTTTTGTTGTTAACAGTGCTTCCGGCGCTTACCTCACAAAGGTCGGACTGTACTTTTCGAGTAAAGCACCATCTGGTGATCTTCCTGTACAAATTCATATTCGTCCAGCGTTTGATGGCGCACCAGACTCAACAAAAATTATTGAGAACTCTATTGTTTATAAGGGATCAAGTTCAATCACAACTTCGGCCGCTGCGACTGTCGAAACAACTTTTTCATTTGATGAGCCTGTATTTGTCGAGGGTGGAAAACAGTATGCTATTATAATTACTTCGAATGCCATTGCTAATGGGTATAAAGTGTGGACATCTAGGCTGGGTGAATTTGAATTGGGAAGCACTACAAAAAGAATCCAAACTGATCCTTATTCCGGAGTATTTTTTAAGTCATCAAACGGTTCGCACTTTGAAGCTGATCACACAAAAGACTTAACATTTAAAATTTACAGAGCAAAATTTAATAATGTGTTTGGAAATGTGCGATTAAACGCTGCACCTCCTGCACCCAAGCTATTGCCATCAGACCCTTTGCTATTTGCTGCTGGCGATGCAACCGTTACCGTATCTCACAGCAACCACGGTTTCCAAGTAAATGATACTGTAACAGTATCTTCTGATTCATCAGGCATTAGTCTTACAACAGTTGTCAATGGTGTTCTTGGGGCAAGTATATTGGGCGCTAGAACTGTCACGCACATTGATGCAACCGGATATCGATTCGAGATGGATAGTGCTGCTGACTCGGCAGTGTTTGGTGGCGGTGGTGGTATCTTGGCTACCGAGCAATACATCATGGATGCATTCAAACCCAACATTGAAGTAATGGTGCCCCCCACAACCAATGTTCAATATTCAGCAACTCTAACTAGCTCAAAATCGTATGCTGGGGGAGAGACTGCTTATGGTACAATTGAAGACGAATTGATATCCAATAAAGAAAACAACTTCATGATTAACCCACAAGTCATTGCGTCTGCTGTTAGGGACGCAGCGTTGAGCAGAGCATCCACATTCTTTACCGTGGAAACAACATCATATGACGACTTTGTTGCGCCAACAGTAGACTTGCAACGTGCTTCTATTATTAGTATTCATAACATTATTGATAACCAAGACTCAGCAGCCACATCTGGATTTAACGTCCCGCTATCATGGGTAGATGAAACTACATCTAACTTTGGGTCAGCCATTGCCAAACATGTTACCAACCCCATCACACTTGCTGAGCCAGCTACAGGCATTAAAATCCTTGTCGATGCAAACAGACCAAACGCTGCTGGGTTCAGCATGTATTTTAGAACACTTCCTACTGGTGCAGATACACCAATTGAAGATGTTGCATGGGTAAAGGCTTCAAACATTGAACCATCATCGAACTATAATAACACTCCTTCAGATAACAATCCAAGCATCTTTAGAGAATACCGATATACGGTTGGCGGCGACTTTATTGGAGCATTGACACCATTCAGTGTATATCAAGCAAAGATTGTTATGCTCTCGACATCTTCGACTGATGTACCTAGGTTTAAATCATTGAGAACAATTGCACTGGGAACATAATGGATTTAATTAAAGTTGAAGGACACCCAAATCTTGCGAGGGATGTAAAATCGGGCGCAATAATTAATATAAATACAACTGAAGCTGGAAGGATCAAAGAGATGAGATTCCAACAGCGGGCGTTAAAGAAAACGCAAGAACAAGAGATTAACCAGCTTAAAAGTGATGTATCTGATATCAAGATGATGTTGAGCAAAATAGTAGAGAAGTTATAGATGTCACTAATCAATGTAGACCTCTCCGATACCATTGCTAGTTGGAGAAGCAAAACAAACCAACTAGGTAGCAATCTAGGCGATTTAGCCCTGTTGACAACATCTGTCGATTCTGATATAGTGGGAGCAATTAATAGTCTGAAAGCCGCAGACAGCGCTTCTATTACAGCCCTAGATAGTGATATAGGTACGTTAGCTTCGTTGACTACAACGGACAAATCAGATATAGTATCAGCAGTCAATGAGCTCGATAGAAGATCAATAGATGTTTTCAACGCCGCTGGCGTTTTGCTAAATTCGTAAGATAGGATAGATTAGATATGGTCGCTACTTTAAAACTTAATGCTACCGATGCTGGTGATGTCAAAGAAATGACCACCACAGAAGAGCAGTATCTTGCTTATCAGGCTGGACTTCAACTAGCTGCTATGAATGCAAATGGTGTAGGTGCGCTAGACGCTGCTACGGGCGGCACGACAGTGGGTACTTATTCTAACACTTTCTACAACCAAGCGATTGGTACACACCCTGGTTCGGGTTTGTCTATAGGAACAACAAACACTTCTCTATATCAAAACACTGGTGCAACCGCTGACTATACTGACGGTAACTTCCATCGTCCCATCAAGCAGTATAGCAACGTAAATTTTAAAGAATTAACTGATGCTGAAATGAATGAAGTTGTTGATAGACTTTCAACATATTTGTATACCAATGACTATCCTGGATCATACTATCTCGCATCTAGTGCGCCTTCTTCTGCCTATGACACTCACTTATCTAATGTATTTGTGGATACGCAGGCCTCTAACGGTAGCACAATCAACTATAGCATATATCAACGCCAGTCAATTACTGCTCCAACAGCTGTTCTTCCTATCAAGCTAGAGGGTACTGATGGCACTATCAAACAGATGTCGGCCGCTGAAATTAAAGAGACTTTTGGCCAATGGATGAAAACGAGAGTATCTGTTGCCAACTCTATTGGTAATTACCAACTCAGAAACTCTGGTGCTGGGGCCCCATCCGCCACAGGTACTTGGGCAGCCAAAGGTACAGCAACAGATACTCGGAAAGCATCGAGTGATGTTAACTACTCTGCTGCGTACTCTGCTGCGTACTCTGGTGCGTATACATCGAACTATACTCAAGCCTTTACCGGTGATTTTACTGGTAACTTTACCGGTAACTATACAGGCAACTATACAGGCAACTATGTCGGGAACTATAACAACCCCACTACACGCCCAGGCTTCTATGCCAGATATAGATATTATCAAGTATCGCCAAGTCAGTTTGGGTCATATATTGGCTACTATGCGATCACATACTATGGAAATGCTAACTATGTAGGTACATACTCGGCCGATTATTCCGCTGCCTATTCTGCTGACTATACACAAAACTTTACCCAAGTGTTCACTGGCGACTTTGTTGGTAACTTTACTGGTGCATATACTGGTAACTACACCGGCAACTATGCTGGTGAAACAATTGCCAGTAGTAATGCTACAATTGAAACATACACGTTATATGTAAGAGTATCGTAATTTAAATTATTAAAAACTATGGAGAATGAATGATGACTGAAGCATCTAGAGTGTGGATGGACAATGCATATTGGGAAAACTATCAGCAAGATAAAGTAAAATGTATTTTAATGATAGTTGATGAGAATGGTGTTACAACAAATCAACAACTTACATTAACTAAAACCGCGGTAGATGGATCTGAAAATACTGACTGGCTTGAGTTAATGGATCAAGTAGGCGCTGATAAGATTACTGCTAATACCACAGAGAGAGCAGAACTCAAACAAGATCAGCGAAAAAAAGAAGAGCAAGAAAAGAATGAGAAAGAACGCGCCCAAGCTCTTCACAGATTATTTGAAGCTAAGATCCAAGCATTTGAAATTGATACTATTAAAAACTCTACCAATAGAGTATTAAAGTCAAAGTTACGCAAAGCACAAAACCTTATTGAAGTGAATGTGTACTCAATGATGATTATTATGGAAGATATTAATAATGCAGAATCAGGAACCGACTAAAGGTTTTTTAATTGTAGCGTCTATGGAACGTAACTTCTATCTCTACGCTATTAATCTCATAGAATCAATAAAAGACCACTACCCAGAAGCACAAATTGCTTTTGGGGTGTCTGAATATTTGTGTGATGGTAGAGAATCTATTGCTGATCATATTTTCTATGTCGGTGATACTCAGCGAGAGAAATTAATCGGATTAACAAAAACTCCCTTTGATCTTACATGTTATCTCGATGCTGACTGTGAAGTGCAGCACGAAGATGTGGCTACGGTATTTGATCTACTTGAAGCTAGCGACAGCGATATTTTATTCACGGCGCTGACTAAAGAACGTGAGTATTGCTATAAAGCTCGAACATTCCCTGGGGGAGAACTCGAGCTTTGCGGTGCAAATTTTGTATATGACAACCGTAAGCAAATTGTTAAAGATCTTATGAATGATTGGAAAGATCTATACTGGGCCCAATTTTATGAGAATACTTGGTGGCCCCTAAACGAAGCGGGGAGTCCAGACTTTCAACTATACCCAGAAAGCTATAAACAGTGGGATCAATTTACTTTGTGGTGGTTGGTAAATAAAGTTGACAAATACAAAGAATTGAAGTATGATATTATTGAAGACGATGCCCGATGGAATTGGTATGCTTTATATATTGAGAGCTTGGTGCCCACGAAAGGCCCACCGATCATTACGCACCATTCTTGGGGCATTGATAAGTACAATAAGACATATGGCAATATAGGATAATATTATGGAAATTATGCGCGACGTTGAGATAAACAATCAAGAGTTGCAAGGCTTGCTCGGTGAATGGACAGACTTTGCTTTTGAGGGTAAACCGTACAATGATTTTAATGGCGACCGGTTTCTTAATGTCGGTGCTCCTGGTCATGCACAAGAAGGAAATCGTGAGTTTCATATATCAGATGAATATAGAGATCTAATTATGTCAAAGGGAAGTTCGCATAACGGGTTTCCTGAAACTGGAAAATTCTGGGATATGCGCTCTGGGCATAAACGAATGTCATTGAACCAAAAGGCCGTAGATGGATACAAGCGTCTTGATAACGCTATGCAAACAACACTGGCTACTAAGGGAAACGCTTTAGCCAATACATACCCTCCAGGGGGCTTTATTAGTTGGCATAACAACGCCAATGCACCGTCTTATAATCTAATTATAACGTGGTCAGAGAATGGTGATGGTTATTGGAAACATGTTAATCCCTATACAGGTGAGACAGAAACTGTTCAGGACAAGCCTGGTTGGCAATGTAAGGCCTTTTATTTTGGAGCTTATGCTGACCAACAAGAAGACTTGGTATATCACATGGCTTCGACCGATTGTTGGAGAATGACTCTATCTTATATTTTTGATAGAGTCCACAAACAGTTTTGGGAAGACATCATTGAGGAAATTGAGACTCCATGATTGAATACAAAACGATTGACATCCCAGTTGATGTTTGTGTTACTCACTTTGGTAACAAGTACAGCTCTAAGTACATTG